>Ga0209474_10000458_pt1 | contig 44791 bp, 34 predicted proteins | sample GraSoiAngelo_145_FD_185902 | JGI IMG/M metagenome (GOLD analysis project Ga0209474, IMG submission 185902) | Grasslands soil microbial communities from the Angelo Coastal Reserve, California, USA - 14_1009_05_20cm (SPAdes) (version 2) | ecosystem: Environmental > Terrestrial > Soil > Grasslands...
GGCGCTGAGTTGCACCACGCCACGACCGATAAGAACAGGAAAAAAATTGCGAACTACCTCGTGCACACTCGCGAGCTGAAGCGCAAGTTGAATTCGCAGGCGGCCTATGAGGCGCAGCGTCACGGGTAGCTGCACGCCCAGTTGCAAAGCGCTGCCTGCGACCGATCCCCACGCCGTGATCACAGCCAGCGACTCCTCAGAGTGGTTGCGCCCAAAGCCGATCAGCGTGGCGATCATCACTGCATTCCAGGCGACCGGCGCAGCGTAAGAAAGAAAGAATTTGCGATGACTGTTGAGAATGCCCAGGCACCACGCCGACATCACCAGCAGTCCAGCGCCGGGAAATAGAATGCGCACGAGACGAATGGTGAGTTCTCGCTTGGCGCCGTGGAATCCCGGAGCGATGGCGTCAATGATGTAAGGAGTCGCGAGCACTCCGATCAACACGAGCACTGCAGTGACAAGCGCGAGCAGGGTGGCTACCGCATCGGCCACATCGCTTGCTTCTTCATCTTTACCGAGCGCTCGCAGCCGCGCATAAACAGGAATGAACGAGGCCGATAGAACTCCCTCCCCAAACAGATTCTGCAGAAAATTCGGGATGCGAATGGCAGCACGAAACACATCAGCTGTGTCGGAATTGCCGAAGTAATGTGCGAAGACGCGCTCGCGAATCAGACCGGCAATGCGGCTGAGAAAAATTCCCGCAGCAACCAGACTTGCCGAACGCCCACTCGCGGCTGGTGCGGGTTTCTGGCTCGATGTGCTCTCGGTCGGAATGGGCATTCCAATGTCAATCTAGCATTCAGGCAAAGCGGTGACTAATGGTGGAGACGCAGCATGCTGCGTGCTCTACTATGTGCCGCGAAGCCTCGCGCACCTTCCTTTATAATTACCGTTCTTTCATATCGCCGCTTCAGCAACTGAAGCGCCGCTCGGGAGCAAGAGATGGCGGTTTCCATGATGGCCGGCAATCCGGCGCTAAAAGAACCCTATGCGCAACTGAAGTCCCGCATGGACAAGGCTGTGAGCGACTTCCGCAACAGCCTTCTGTCTACTCGCACAGGACGGGCTTCGGTCCACATGGTCGACAGCATTCGCGTCGCCTACTACGGATCCGAAATGCCGCTGAATCAAATCGCGCAGGTGCATGCTCCGGAGGCACAGTTGATTACCGTGCAGCCATTTGACCCGAGTTCATTCCCAGAGATTGAAAAGGCGCTGCGCACTTCCGATATGGGCTTCAATCCGCAGAACGATGGAAAAATCATCCGTATTCCCGTTCCGCCGCTTACCGAGGAACGCCGCAGAGACTTGGTGAAGCATCTGCACAAAGTCCTCGAAGATCACCGCACCGCTGTGCGCAACATTCGGCGCGATGGCAACGAATTGATCAAGAAGGCACTGAAAGACAAGAAAATCTCGGAAGACGACGAAAAACGCGCGCTCGAAGAGATCCAGCGGCTCACCGACGACGAGATCAAGAAGATGGAAGAGATGAGCAAGGCCAAAGAAAAAGAAGTGATGCAGGTGTGAGTGCCACGCTCGGGAACTGCTATCCACCCGGTCTAGGAAAGATACTCTTTTGAGGATCCTAGCTGGCGAGCTGGTGAGTGCGCAAAATTGGGACAAAGCAAACCACAAGCATCCCAAAATGCCTCTAGTTACCTTTGGAACTTCGCTGCCTAGGGCGGGGTTTGAAATCGATAGACGAATACACTAATGTCCACTCAACACAGCATGGCAATCCTCGCACCATCTCTAGATGCTGTTAAAGGGCAACTCAAAGCAGAATTAGCCCAGATTCCTGCTGTTGAGACCGTGTGTTTGGCTCACGGGGAAGCCGGGCTGTACGTTTGGGTCGGCATTCGCAGGGATGAGGACACGGTTTGGCAAGCTATTGCCGATGTCGAGGAAAGAGTTGCCGCGGCTCACTCCGATGCCAGTTTCGATTTTCACGTAGTGCCGCTCTCGCCGGGACGACGTTTAGAGGACTATGTATCTGTAGGTCAGCAGATATTCCATCGAGCAGCCTGAAGGCAAGTGCCCAAAACCGGAGAACACGTTCAGCGGGCAGCTCAGAATCTGGAATTCGCGCAGCACTTTGATCTCAAAACCAGCCTCTATATCGATTGGGCGGTGGCTGCCTACTTTTATGCCGCCTTGCATCTTGTTGATGCACTCCTGTTCGAGGTTGACGGAATAGATCCCGGCAATCATGAATTCAGATGGAATTTCGTGAAGAACAAGCTGTATTTACGCGGAATAAAGAACGAATATTGGGTGCTGAAACAGAAGAGTGAGAATGCTCGTTACGACTTGATTACGTTCACCAGCACAAAGCTGGAAAACGAAGTAATTCCACGCTACAGATCAATTGAGCAGCATATTCTTCAGCAGCTACCGAGTGCACTCGTTGGTAGTTATCGCTGGTTGACTCGCCCAAAGGCTGCGCCGTAGCGAATCGGTTAAACCGGCAGTTCCTGAGCTAAGCGCTGGCCGCCTCAGATCCCAGCGGCAGGAAGTACTGCGTGCCGCGGATCGGCTCTGACAGCCGCCGCAGAAGTTCCTGTAGATCCTGATGGCGGTCGACGAAGTCGATATCGTTCGTGTTCACTACCAGCAGATCAGAAGCTGTGTAGTGAAAGAAGAAGTGCTCGTATGCCTTGACGACCTCTTCAATGTAGTCATCGCTGACTGCCGATTCACCCGGAGCGTTTTTCCTCCGCAGACGCCGCTTCAGAACTTCCGGACTTGCCTGCAGGTAGATGACAAGATCGGGCGTGGGCAATTGTTCGCGGAAATAGTTGTAGTAACGGTTATAAACAGCCAGCTCGGCATCGTTGAGGTTGATGCAGGCAAACAGCTTGTCCTTTTCGAAAGTGTAGTCGCAGACGATCGCCTTGTGCGGATTGCGCTCCAGCGCGCGCAGCTGATCAAACCGGGCCATGAGGAAGGCAAACTGCGCCTGAAATGCAGCGCCGGGCTCACCATCGTAAAAAGCCGCAAGGAACGGATTGTTTTCGGGCTCAGTGACGCGCTGCGCGTGCAACCGGTCCGCAATAATGCCCGAGAGCGTGCTCTTGCCTACGCGAATCGGACCGTCCAGGGCGATGTACCGGGGGGGATCGAAGAGCTTGGCCATAAACCGGGTCTGCTCGGAGCATAGCGTGGAGTAGGAAGAGGAAACAATGCCAAAATTTCCACCGACCGCTTACGTGGTTCCGGCCGCCCCCGCCGGTACAAGGCATGCGACATGACGCGCGGCTGAGTTCGCAGAGACGCCGTGTGAGCTTTCCTGCAAATCCTTGATCCCCATTTTAGCTACGACGCTCGCAACTCTGCCGCATGCAACTGAAACGGTAAAACTCAAGCACAACAATCCAGTGAAGCGGGGGGCTAGTTGCGAATGCCGACGACTACAGATGGTTGTGTATGAGTAGCTACGGCGACTTCAATCGCATTTGTGTCGCATGCCTTCTACCGGCGGGCGACCGCCGGAACCACGTAAGTGAACGTGTTCACTGCGATCCATCAAGGAACCGCGACCCCACTTGAAACCGTGGATAACGTGCTCTCCGTCCCACTCGTATCCACCGCAGTCAACGCGTAGTAATACGTCTGCCCTGAAGAGACCGTTGCATCTGGGTATGTAAGCCCACTGATTCCAGCAGCGATGCGCGTGAAATTAGCCGGCTGGGCTTGCACACATGCTGTGGCTGATGTTCCGCAACGATAAACGTTGTAAGTAACGCTGGGAGTCGTGCTGGCGTTCCAGGCGAGCGTCACGTTCGCCAAACCCCTCCCTGACAGCGACGGAGCCACGCTGTTGATGTTGCTGGCGAACGTCACCATTCCCGTAGCTGGTCCTGGTGAGCCCGACGCGGGTGCAAACGTCACGTTGATTTGCATGCTTTGACCGGCGGCGATCGTCATCGGCATGCTGGGCCCAGCGCTGATTGCGAATGCACCGCCTCCGCCACCGCTTTGCACGATGCTGTCGGAGTTAACTGTGACGCTGTTTCCTACAGCATTGAGCGTGAATGCCAGGGGAGGACTCGTACTACCGTCGGCCACGTTGCCGAAAGTCAGGCTGGCAGGAGTAACGGTGAGTCCGGCGCCGGTTCCAGCGAGGTTCGCCGTCGCCAGAGGCGTCGTTCCGTTATTCAGAGACAGAGAACCCGAGGCGCTGCCCGTGGCCGTCGGAGCGAAGGTAACGGGAACAACCGCGCTCTTTCCAGAAGCGATTGTGACTGGAAAAGTAATTCCGCTCACTCCAAATCCGGCGCCTGTGACTGTGGCGGCGGTGAGTGTCACATCTCCGCCTGCTGCGCTCAAGATCGCCTGGATTTGTCCGGTTGACCCGAGGTTGACATTCCCAAAACTGAAACTCGAGGGACTCAACGAAAGCCTGCCGCCTGCGGTTGTGAAGTTCAGCCCGGCTACATTTGCATTGTTCACTGTGGCGGACAGGCTCAGTGGAACAAAGCTATAGGAACTGTTCTGAGGTGTGATGGTGTAAGCGCCATTCGCCAGGACTGTGAACGTATAGTTGCCGTTTAGATCAGGTGTAGTGGTGGCACTAGCCGCTCCACTCAGCGTGATTGTGGTGCCGGCACTTGCAGCTGCGCTGACGGTGCCTGAAATGCTTGCCGTGGCTGAAATGGTCATGCTGCCGGCGATGTTTCCTACCGAGGCGGAAATTGTCGATTGACCAACGCCCGCGGCTGTTGCCATGGCGCTTGTATCGAGGCTGACTGCGGCCGAATCGGAAGAAACCCAGACCGCGGAACTGGTTACGTTCTGCGTGCTGCCGTCGCTGAAAGTTCCGGTTGCACTGAGCTGCTCGTTGGATCCTATCGCGAGTGATGCGCTCTTTCCGATAACCGCGATCGATTGCATTGCGGCGGCGGTCACTGTCAGCCCGAAGCTGTTGGAGGCAATGCTGCTCTGGGTTGCGGTGATGTTGGCAGTGCCGATAGCTACGCCGGTCGCAAGACCACCAGCGCTGATGTTGGCAATGGACGGACTCGAACTCGCCCAGGTCACAGCATTCGTGAGGTTCTGGCTGGTGCCGTCGCTGAACGTTCCAGTCGCCGTGAACTGGACGCTGGTGCCTTTAGCGATCGAAGAGCTGCTTGCATTGATCGCGATGGATTGCAATACCGCCGCAGTCACAGACAAGGCGACGCTGTTTGATGTAACTCCATCTTGCGTAGCAGTGATATTGCTGGTGCCGATCGCGACACCACTGACAAGACCTGTCGCGCTGACGTTGGCAACCGCTGAATTCGAGCTGTTCCAGGTAGCGGCGCCGGCCAGGCTCTGGGTACTGCCGTCGCTGAAGGTTCCGGTTGCGGTGAACTGAACGCTCGTGCCTTTGGCGATGGAAACGGCGGACGCGCTGATAGTGATCGATTGCAGCGCGGCTGCGGTTATCGTGAGAGGAAAAGTGTTGGACACAACTCCATTTTGTGTGGCAGTGATGCTGCTGGTGCCGATGGCCTCTCCGGTCGCCAGGCCGCTTGCGCTGATATTCACTGTCGCCGGAGTCGAACTCATCCAGGTGGCGGTGCTGGTGAGGTTCTGTGTAGTTCCATCACTGAAGGTTCCCGTCGCTGCGAACTGAACGCTCGTGCCTTTCGCGACCGAGGAACTGCTCGCCGTGATGGCGATCGATTGCAGCGTGGCTGCCGTTACTGCCAGCGCGAAGCTATTCGAAGTAATCCCGTTTTGGGCTGCAGTGATGTTGCTCGACCCGATGGCCATGGCGCTCGCTAATCCGCCGGCGTTTATGCTCACAACCGCCGTAGCCGAGCTCGTCCATGTGGCCGTATTCGTAAGGTCCTGAGTACTGCCGTCGCTGAACGTTCCTGTAGCCGTGAACTGAACTGTTGTGCCTTTCGCAATGGAAGAACTGCCGGCGTTAATTGTGATCGACTGCAGGATGGCAGCGGTCACGCTAAGCGGAAAGCTGTTGGAGGTGATTCCATTCTGGGTCGCGGTGATGTTGCTGGTCCCGAGCGCGACACCGGTGGCCAGGCCCGTCATGTTCACTGTGGCAATCGCCTGATTTGAAGTCGACCACGTGGCGGTGTTGCTGAGGTCCTGTGTACTGCCATCGCTGAACGTTCCGGTAGCCGTGAACTGAAGGGTTGTGCCTTTGGCAATCGATGAACTGCCGGCATTGATCTTGATCGACTGCAGTATGGCCGGAGTGATTGTCAGGAGCACGGTGTTGGAAGTAATCCCATTTTGGGTCGCGGTGATGTTCGCCGAACCGATCGCAAGGCCACTCGCGAGACCAGCGGAGCTGATATTGGCTATGGCTGGACTTGAGCTCGTCCATGTGACGTTGTTCGTCAGGTTCTGTGTGCTGCCGTCGCTGTAGGTTCCTGTGGCTGTGAATTGAACGCTTGTTCCTTTCGCCATGGAAGAGTTGGTGGCGTTAATGGTGATCGATTGCAGCGTGGTTGCGATCACGGTGAGAGCTACCGCATTCGATGTGACTCCCGCGAAAGTAGCCGTGATGTTCGTGACACCTGCCCCTACGCCTGTAGCGACACCGCCAGAGCTCATGGTCGCGACCGACGGATTGGAAGAGGTCCAACCTACAGAACTGGTCAGATCTTGAGTGGAGCCGTCGCTGAACGTTGCCGTCGCAGTGAACTGGTCAGTGCTGCCCTGTGCGATCGATGCAATCGCTCCGTTAATGCTGATTGATCGCAGAAGCGACGATGCCGAAAAATCCACCGATATAGTGGACGATCCTCGGAGAGTGATGTTCTGGCTGGCTGGTTGAAAGTTGAATCTTGGATTCGAAGGATTGATGGTGTAGTTACCGTTTGGAAGACCGGGAAAAGAGTAGTTGCCGTTCACGTCGGCAACTGTCGTTCCACTCGCTGCCCCGCTGAGCGTGACTAAGGATCCGGCGGTCACGCTTCCGGGATTGAGGGTACCTGAGATCCTGACTGCTTTTGGAGAATGACCTTGACCTTCTAAAACTGGAGTGCCCGGCAGTACCGTCAGGAAAAGACACACTACCACCGACCCGCTTTTGAAAGATCGCACGTGCACCACTCCTCAATGTGAGTTCTTGACCGGGGGTCAAGCGGCCAGAGTGGATTTTGGTAGAGGTTTGGATGGACGAACTGATTCTGCGGTTTTATGGAAAATCAGCAAATCCGGAGATGAACACGAGGTCACAAACGTTACAAAAAGAAGAGGTGACGCTTCTTGGCGTTCTGTTTCTCTTCGTCATCGGAGCGTGCCTGAGCGCAGCCGAATGGGTGTTCACCTCGTCTGTTCCTCTAAAATCACGAGAACGTGATTTCAAAACCAGTTATTGCAGGCGCGCTCGCCGGAGCAGGATACCTTGCCTATCACTGCTACTCTCCTGAGTCGCAACTCTACGGGCGCACTTTGACGCACTGCGCCGATGCCCAGCATCTTGCGCTTACTTACGATGATGGTCCGAACGATGTTCACACCGAGCACTTGCTCGATGTGCTCGCGCGGCACGACGTGAAAGCCACGTTCTTCCTGATTGGGCGCTTTGTGAGCGCGCGTCCGCAGATTGCGCGTGCCATCGCCGATGCTGGACATCTATTAGCGAACCACACCGAGACACATCCGAACCTTCTGTTCCGTTCGCGCGCGAAGGTGCTCCGTCAGCTCTCAGACTGCTCCGAGGCAATCGCCGATGCCACGGGCGTGCAGACGCGACATTTTCGTCCGCCGTTCGGAGCGCGCCGTCCCGCCGTGCTCCAGGTTGCGCGCGAGCTCGGCCTCGAGCCGGTGATGTGGAGCGTCGCTTGCTACGATTGGCATCGGCACGCAACAACAGACAGCGTCTTTCAACATGCTTGCAAGGGAATCGAGCGCAACCATGCTCGCGGGCACATTGTCCTGTTTCATGACGGGGGTCATACCAATTTGGGACAGGATCGCAGCCACACGGTTGCGGCCACAGAGCGCCTGATCTTGCGATACCGGGGGCATTATCGTTTCCGCCGCGTCGACGGGATTTGACTTGGATCCGCTTCAGCGGAATGCGGGGAATGCTGGAATTGAGCTATCATCCGCAGAGGCGACATATATGGCTAAACCAAAGCTGGATGCATTCGAGGTTGGCTGCCCGTGCTGCGGAGCGCTGCTGAAGGTGGATCCGGAGACCAGGGCGGTGATCGCGCATACTCCCCCAGCGCGTCCGAAGACCTTTAACGACTTCGAAGAAGCGGCGCGCGCGATGCGCGAACAGGAAAGCCGCAAAGAATCACTCTTCCGTCAGGCAGTGGACGCAGAGAAGAACAAGGCCAATCTTCTGGAGCGCAAATTCCAGGAAGCCATAAAGCGCGCCAAAGATACTCCCGATACCGGCAAGCCGCTGCGGGATTTTGATTTGGATTGAAAGGCAGGAAAGACAGCAATTAGCGATTAGCAATTAGCAATTAGCTGAAACTTGAAGCAGCAAAGGCACTCGTGATTCTGAAAAATATAAGGCAGCTAGCAACAGGCTGTAGGTGCCAGTGGTTCAGCTTATCGCTAATTGCTAATCGCTTATCGCTGCCTTTTCGCCTATCGCTAATTGCTAATCGCTCATCGCTGCCTTTCCGATTTAGCTTATTGCTAATCGCTAATCGCTTATCGTTGCCTTTCAGCTTATCGCTTCCTTTCCCATGATCGCTCACCTTCGCGGACGGATCCTCGAAAAAAATCCTTCACACGTGATCCTCGAAGCTGCTGGTGTGGGCTACGAGGTCACGATCAGTGTCCCGAGTTTTTCCGGATTGCCGGCCGAAGGGGCGGAGGTTTCGCTGTACATCCACACGCACGTGCGCGAGGACACTCTCGCGTTGTATGGATTTCTGCGGCGAGAGGAAAAGCAGCTCTTCGAACGGCTCATCGGGGTCAGCGGCATTGGGCCAAAGCTCGCCATCACCGTCCTGAGCGGCATCGCAGCCGATGCGCTGGTAACCGCGCTGCGGAGCAACGATCTCACCGCATTGACGCGCATTCCCGGAGTGGGAAAAAAGACCGCTGAACGCATGGTGCTGGAATTGCGCGACAAGCTCGAAGGACTCGCTGCGGCACCCGCCCCCCCGCAAACCAGCCGCATGGAAGAAGATGTCGTCTCTGCCCTGGTGAATCTCGGCTACCAGCGCACGCCGGCCGAACACGCAGTCAGGCGGGCTCTGGAGAGAGCGGGAAACGCCGCGTCCTTTGAGCAGGTTTTCCGGCAGACGATGACGTTGATGCAGAAGTGAGTCGTTGAGGCACGGAAGTCGCATCCCGACGGTCAATAGCGGCACCCGTTACGCGCAGTTATAGTGCGCTTATGCGCCGGATTCTGGCTTCCATAATTGTCTTTACACTACCCGCAAGTGCCTCAATTTCGCTCCGGGAGAGCCTTAATCTGTCGCTCAAAGTGCCTTTAAGTGGCTTCTTTAGTGCGAAAAAGCTGCGCCTTGCTGGCTGGGTATTGCGCAAACAAAGCGCAAATCTCGAAAAAACCGCGTTTAAAGTCGCAGAAAAGCCGTGCGAAAACTGGGCTTGGGTGGCCGGAATCGTGTCGCTGGCTGCCGCGCAAGGCGTGCATATTGAGCAGCAATACCTGGTTGATCGTCTCTATGGAGGCTCAATTTGTCGCTCGTCTCCTGTCGATGTGGGCTCTTTAGCGCGTGAGATAAGCCGCGATTACGTGCTTCCAGACGGGCAAAGGTTCCGCTTAGAGGCGCAATTCAGCGCCGGAGCGCCCACGCAACCTGATCCGTTGATCGTCGCGATGCGTCAAAATCGGCCACTGATGGTGCTCTGGAATGGGCGCAGCTACCTGCTTACGGGTGTCAGTTACGACGAATACACGGCGCCAACCGGCAATAAATTGTTGATTGTGACGGAATTTAAACTCTTCGATCCCGCCGCCAATGCACCAAAAAACGAGCTAACGTTCTCCCGGGAGAGCGACAACGCCGACGATTTGGGTGGCGTACTCGTTCTTAACGTCTATCCGAAGTAGTCACTTTGCGCATCTATGTGACTGCAGAGTTCAGCAAATGTGACCGCTGAACCTGTTCAGATGACCTGCTTGAGGTTGTAAATGTCCTCCCTTCGTATGCTGTTCGTCGACGACGAACCCAGCATCAGGCTGACTTTGCCTGAGATTCTTCGCCTCCACGGACACGAAGTTGAAGTCGCTTCTACCGTCGCAGAGGCCTTGGCGGCCATCTCTGGACGCAAGTTTGACGTGCTTATTTCCGACTTAAATATCGGAAATGCAGGAGATGGATTCACCGTTGTTAGCGCAATGCGCCGCACCCAGGCGCAATGCATTACGCTAATTCTGACCGGATATCCCGGTTTTGAGACCGCTTTACAGGCAATTCGCAGCCAGGTTGACGATTATCTGGTGAAACCAACGCAGATCGACCAGCTCGTCGACACCATTGAACGCAAGCTGAAAGAACGCACTCCACATAGACCTGCTCCAGTAAAGCGCGTGAGTCGGATCCTCAAAGAGTCTCAGCAAATCGTTGTTGATCGCGCAGTTGCATCGCTTTCGGAGCGCAGAAAAATTGCAAAGGACAGGCTTTATGACGGAATGCCAGAGCTCTTTCGTGCGCTAATCGCGTTTGGTAATCCTTCTATTGAGCAGAAAACCTTTGCTGAAGGAGCCACATACGGCGTGCTACGCCGCGAGCAAGGTTCTTCCATAGACGATCTGTTCAATGAATTCCGGACACTTGAGCGCGTAGCGTACGAAGTTGTACAGGAGAATCTGCTTGCAACCGACGTAAGCAATCTCGTTCCTGACCTCAGAGCCTTCAATGATCATGTGCAAAATGTGTTGAATCATGCGGTATGCGCCCTGCTTGAGAAGCCAATGGCTGCCTGAATCAGGCGTAAGGCAGGAACACAGAAAACGTCGTTCCATGATTCGCTCCCGTGGAGCTCTTCATGCAAATAGTTCCGTGATGCTTCTCAATCACTCCTTGTGACACCCAAAGACCCACACCTGTTCCTCTTTCACCTTTGGTTGTGAAGAAGGGCTCGAAGATGTGAGGCCGTGTAGCGGCGGGAATACCCGGACCATTGTCGCTGACAAGGACGCGCAGACCCATATTGCGAGATCCCCAATTGCGTCCGTGCTTCACACGGATTTTGATCATGCCGCCACGCGGCACGGCATCCACAGCATTGACGATCAGGTTCGAAAATACTTGCCGCATCTCGCCAGGAAAGGCGGGCACAGTGACTTGGGTCTCAATCTGCGTTTCAATGTGAACACCCTTGTTCTGAGCTCCCGCCGCATATAGGCGCACAATGCTCTCCACCAGATCGGCAACACTGACATCGACAGGAGCGGCAGCTTCGCGATAAAACCCAAGCGCCTGGCGCGCAATGTATCCGATGCGATCAACTTCGCTGATCGCCATTTGTGTGTACTCATGCGCTTTATCATCGAGAGATTTGTTCTTATCCATGAGATACAAGAGGTTCGTCACTGCCTCCAGCGGATTATTGATCTCGTGGGCCATTGTTCCGGCGAGGCGTCCAGTGGCGGCAAGCTTTTCCGTTTTTCGCAACGCCTCTGCGGCACGGTTGCGTTCCGTAATGTCCCGGGCGATCGTGGAAGCGCCCGTCACCACACCGGCCGAGTTGCGAATCGGTGAAATGGAAACTGAAACTTCAACTGGCCTTCCATCCTTCCGCACCCGAACGGTTTCGAAGTGGTCGATGGACTCGCCTCGTCGCAGGATTTCGAGCAGGTCGTCAGTCTCTCTACTGCGCTCGGGAGGACTGAGCACTGAAACATGTTCTCCGACCATCTCCATCGCCGTGTAGCCATACATCTTCTCTGCGCCGCGATTCCAACTGCGAACATAACCTTCCAAGTCCTTGCTATAAATCGCATCCTCGGAGGTTTCGACAATTGACGCCAACCGAGTAAGCGCCTCTTCAGCGCGTTTTTGGTCATCGATATCCGTGAAAGTTCCCAACCAGCGCACAATTGCGCCGCGTTCGTCACGCAGTGGGAGGGCTCGACCCAAAAACCAGCGGTAGGAACCCGCAACATCGCGAACACGCAGTTCGATCGCAAGCGCCTTACCGGACGCGATCGAAGCTTGCCACGCGGCTGCCGCAGCGGAACCGTCATCAGCATTCACGCGCTCTAGCCATGGCTCCCGCGACTGACGCGCCGCCCCGATGTAGTCGAGCCAACGTTGATTAAAGTATTCGGGCTTCCCTTCGGGTGAGGTTGTCCAAACCATTTGGGGAATGGCCTCGGCAAGAACTCGGAAGTGTGCCTCTCGTTCCGCCAACTCCCGCGAGAGAACGTCGGCTCTGGAAAGAGCTTCTTCGTATACGTGGGAGATCGATAGCAACTGATAACCGCCAAACGCCGCAATGATGAAGCCCATCGATAAAGCAAGAAGAATTCCGAGCCGCGAAGTAAATCGGCTTGCTTCCCGAGAGGATTCCAGATAAGAGGCGCGTCGTTCCTTTTGGCTTGAGACCAGACGCGAGAGCTCCTCCCGAATGTTGTGAATGATCCTGTCTTCCCCGGAGCCAGCGCGGAAAGTCGCAGGTAGAGTCCGACTTCGCATCGCTTGTTCTGCGACACGTCGCCACTGTTCAACGGAATTCCGAAGCTGCTCTACCTGTTGTGATTCTGTATCTTCGTCGCGTGCCATCGACGCAAGCTGATTGAAAACAGAGTCGGCATTTTCGGAGCTCTGCCGATATTGATCAACCAAGCTCAAATCACCGGTGTTAACGTACCCGCGAAGCTCCATGTTCATATCGAAAATGAGATTCTGAGCTTCGAAGCTGTGAGCGATCATTTGTCCGGTGTGCTGCACCGCGCGCTCGGCAGTGATCAGGCTCCGAATCGCCCACAGCAGGGTTGCCGAAGTGATAGCCATGAGCAGCAAAGGCAGGCCCACCATTAGCTGTAATGCGCGCCGAAAGCGTTCCCGATTCGGAGAAACTGTTACACTCGTCACAAGTCGGCGCACAATTCCGAGTTGGGGAGCCGGCGGTGAAATATCCGCCGAAGGACGTCCCGGAGATTCTGCCGAGAATTTGCGAGCTTCTGAGGCTTTGGACACACCGGGACCTGGCGAAGGAGATGCGAACCACAGTATCTTAGCTTAGCTTTCCCGTGTCCGTGGTGCGGAGTGGGCGGCTGGACAGCCTGTCTCCGTACGTCTTCGGCAGCTACTTTCCAATGCAGAAAGTGGTGAAGATTAGACTCAGGATGTCATCCGTGGTGGTTTCTCCAGTGATGGAATCGAGCGGCCGAAGCGAGTTATAAAGATCCATCAGCAACATTTCGTGAGGCGTGCGATTACGAACTGCTCCTTCCGCATTTTTCAGAGCCAACAGCGACTCCTCGATCAGGTTCCTTTGTCTTAGATTGGTTAGGAATCCGCCCTCCGGTGGAGTTGCCGAGTTTCCCCCAAGTTCTGCTATCAGTCGTTCCCGAAGCATTTCGATCCCCTCACCCGTAACAGCGGAGGTGCTGACTTCTGGCATGTGATTATCAGCAAATCTGCTGTAATCGCTGCCTCGACCCAAGTCAGCTTTGTTTCGAACCAGGATTCGCTTGCGACCGGAAGTAGCTTGAAGCAGCCGTTCTTCCTCGTCCATGTGTTGCGATGAAGTGTTGTCCGTCACTATGAGCACAAGATCAGCGTCAGCGAGCGCCTCGTAGGACTTGCGGATCCCAATCGCCTCTACCTCGTCAGCGTTGCTGCGAATGCCTGCGGTATCGATGAGCCGGATCGGAATTCCAATCACAGACACGGTTTCAGTAACCAAATCGCGTGTCGTTCCGGGAATCGCAGTAACAATTGCGCGCTCCCGCTGCACGAGGCGGTTAAACAGACTCGACTTGCCAACGTTCGGACGCCCAACAATGGCAAGTGTGAGTCCCTCATGTACCACCCGACCATACGCGAACGATTGCGCAAGAGATTCGAGCGGCATCTGAATTTGCGAGATTCTTGCCAGAATTTGGTCGTCTGGAAGGATCGCAACGTCATCTTCCGCGAAATCGATTCCCGCTTCGAGCAATGCAATCACATCGACTAACTGTTTCTTAATTGGCTTAACCCGTCGTGAGAGAGCTCCCTCCAGCTGTTGTGCAGCAACTTTGGCCTGGAATAGAGTTTGCGACTCAATTAGATCGCGTACGGCTTCGGCCTGAGTAAGATCAATGCGGCCGTGAAGGAATCCCCGCATCGTGAACTCCCCCGGCTCGGCCAACCGCGCTCCTCGCGCCAGTGCCTGCTCGACGATGTACTCCAGCACAACCGGCGAACCGTGCGCTGATATTTCGACGATGTCTTCTGTCGTGTACGAATGGGGTTTCTCGAAAAACGTGACCACAACTTCGTCGATACGATCTCCAGTGTTCGTGTCGACGAGTTCCCCAAACGTGGCATGTCCCGTTGCGAGAGGATACTTAAGTCGAAGCAGTGGAGTTGCAATCTCCAGCGATGCGGGTCCACTCAGCCGAACGACGCCAATTCCCCCGCGGCCGGGCGGCGTGGAGACGGCAACGATGGTGTCGTCAAGGTGCACTCTGGAATTCTAACGAGCGGCACGGCCGAGCAGGAACCCTGATACATGACTAACCACTAGTCTAAACTCATGAATCTAAAGAGTTAAATCCTGCAACTTTTAGCTATTTGCCTGGTCTGAATAGAATAGAGGAGAGGTGGTTCCCATGAAGTGTACCGTTCTGGTGATGCTCGCACTGGCGACGTTGGTAGCTGTAGGCGCAGCTCAAGTGACATTTCTTGATACGCCAGTCGCTGACAAGAATCAGGATCAGGGCCGTAATGTGACCGGCCAGGTAATGACAAAGGCTGAGACGCCGCTCCCAGATGCCGTCGTGTACCTGAAGAACACCAAGACTCTGACGATCAAGAGCTTCATCACCGAGAAAGACGGAGGATACCGCTTTCACGGACTTTCGCCCAATATCGACTACGAGATCTACGCGGACTACCAGGGCCAGAAAAGCGGCACCAAGACAATCAGCTCGTTCGATAACCGGAACAACATTACGCTTAACATCCGGATCGACACTAGACAATAGGGACGGGGAACACATCACAGCGGACAGAGAAAGACTTGGTTGCTGACGTCCTTCTAGTGACCTGAGTCTCTTTATTCTCTTGCGTTTTACTCGCGAAGTAGCCCCGCGCTTGAAGTTCCCGATTATTTCCATCTCACTCGGCCATTTTCCTTTTCTTTGTTCCTTTTCCCTATCCCCTACTTTCTCGGGATGAAATCAGCTTCATCTCCGGTTTACAGAGATGAAACAACTCCACATGGTCATGCGTTTGGCGCTTTCAGGGTTCGACTGGCGCACTCTCTCCATGCCTGAACCGTGTGAGGTTTGTTTAAGAACGTCAAAGATTGCCGAGGTTTTATGGCCGCATCAACTGCTAATGCCTTTGTCCAGCCGAATGGAAACTTTCAACCCGAGGTCCGGGAGTATCCGAAAAAGATCGTTATCCGTTCTCAGAATCGAATCTTTCTTCAGACGGTCTGCGAGATCGACCACCTCTCGGCCGCCGCTAACTACGTGCAAATCCATAGCAACGGCCAGAGTTTTCGCATCCGTTCGACGATCAACGCGATCGAACAGCGTCTCGATCCAAAGAAATTCGGGCGCGTTCATCGTTGCACCATCGTGAACTTCGATTTCGTAAAGGAGTTCCAACCGCTGCAGCGGGGCGATTACCTGCTCGTGCTCAACGATGGGAGTCAGCTGAAGATGAGCCGGCGCCATCGCGATCAACTCGAAAAGCTGGCTTGTCTGTCCAGTAATCATCTGGTGAAATACGGGAGTGCCGGCAACGAAAATACAGGATTTGCTTCGGCAAATCCCATCTGTGGACGAGGTTCTTCGCTCGTCTAGTCTGACAGGTGCATTGCGGCGTGAGGGCCGTGCCGCCACGAGCGACGCGGTCCGAACCGTTCTTGAGCGCCTACGTCGTGAGATCACGGCCGGCGGCCTCGATGAAATCGCAATTCAGATCGCAGTAGAAGGAATTCCAGAAGCTGTTGAGCGCGAGCTGCGGCGATCTCTTGATTACTCTCTGCGCAGAGTAATCAACGCTACCGGCGTCATTCTCCATACGAACCTTGGACGCGCGCCTCTCTCCCAGGAAACGATCGAACATCTTTCGGAGATCGCGACTGGTTATTCCAATTTGGAATTCGACTTAGTCACGGGCGAACGTGGACGTCGCGATGTGCACGTGCAGCGTCTCCTGGATCTCCTGCTCGCGGATCATCACTACGAAGACACCGAGAATTCCACTCCTGAGGCGATCGTCGTAAACAACTGTGCTGCTGCAGTATTGCTCGCGCTCAACGCGCTGGCAGAGGGTGGCGACGTCATCGTCTCGCGCGGTGAGCTAGTGGAGATCGGCGGTTCGTTTCGCGTGCCCGACGTGATGGCCAAATCGGGTGCGCGGCTTCGTGAAGTGGGCACTACAAACCGCACGCGCCTCTCGGACTACGAGAGGGCTATTACCGAGAACACGCGTCTGCTGCTTCGTGTACATCGCTCAAATTTCGCGATGATCGGGTTTACTGAGCAACCTGCATCCCAGGAGCTTGTTGAGTTAGGCCGCAGCCGCGGAATTCCTGTAATGGAAGATCTCGGTAACGGTTTGCTGGTAGATCTCGCGAGTGCCGGCGTCCAAGGCGAATATGGACTGCACGAGAGTCTGCGCGCCGGTGTTGACGTAGTCTGCGTCAGTGGAGACAAGCTGCTTGGGGGTCCGCAAGCGGGCGTAGTCGCCGGACGGAGAGAGCTCATCAAGCGTATTCGTGCCAACCCGTTGTTCCGAGCGCTGCGTGTCGACAAATTGACTTACGCGGCGCTTGAGTCGACGCTGCTCGCTTACGTAAAGCGAGATTATTCGGCGATTCCTGCTTTGCGCATGATCTATACACCGAGGTCTGAGATTCGCAGCCGCGCTCAATCTTTCGTCGCGCGCCTTAGCTCGATACCGGGGGTGCATGCCGAAATCGCCGAAGGAAAATCACTGATTGGCGGGGGAACCGCGCCGACAGCCACTCTTCCAACGTTCCTGGTTGCCCTTACTTCGGACCATCACACAAGCGAACAACTCTTAAGCCGGCTTCGCTCGCAATTGCCACCTGTGATTGCCAGGATTGAAGACGATCGGCTCGTATTAGACCTGCGAACCGTGTTTACAGAGGATGACAACGCCACGGCGGCGGCGCTCGCAGCCACAACGGCGCAACCATCCCCGGCTGTATCGAAGTAGTGGCGACGATTCACACGATCGGCCATTCGACGCGAGAGCTCAGCGAATTGATCACAGTCTTGCAGGCCCATAACATCAGGACGCTGGTCGACATTCGTTCGTTCCCGGCATCGCGACGGTTGCCGCACTTCAATCGTGAGAGTCTTGAAAAGACCCTGCCCTCGAATCGTATCGATTATGTTTGGCTGCGTGAACTCGGGGGACGCCGCAAACGCCTGCTCCAGGAATCGCCCAATGTTGCTTTACGCAACGATTCATTTCGCAACTACGCCGACCACATGCTGACTCCGGAGTTCGCCACTGGAATCGACAAGTTGCTGAAGATCGCACAGAACGGACCCGCTGCGATCATGTGCGCGGAACGAGTCTATTTCCAATGTCACCGGATGCTGGTCTCCGATTATTTGACCGCGCACGGACATCAGGTGCTGCACATCGACGATGCAAAGCCTGCGCGGCGGCACAAGCTGATGGCCGAAGCCCGGCTCCTGAACGGGCAACTGCTATACATTGGAGACTGGCTCTTAGCATGATCATCGGCACTGGGGTGGACATCTGTGAGGTGCACCGGATCGCGGAATCGATCGCGCGCTTCGGTGATCGCTTCCTGCAAAGGGTATTCACGCAAGCGGAGATTCGCTACTGCCAGTCGAAAAAGAACTCGGTTGAACGTTTTGCAGCTCGTTTCGCAGCCAAGGAAGCGGCCATGAAAGCGTTAGGAACTGGAGCATCCCGCGGAGTTACGTGGGCCAGCATCGAAGTGGCTCACGAATCCGGCGGGCGCCCAATCGTGCGACTTGCAGGGAAGACTTCTGAAATCGCTCAGAAGCTCGGGGTCAAGCGAGTTTCGCTTTCTGTAACTCACACTGAGAGCACGGCGATGGCGATTGTGATTTTCGAAGACGGCAAATAGGGCAGAGTTCTAAAACAACGGAGCGCTGGTCGCCCGGCCGTTCCGTTCACGATTAAGTCTTTCGCCGCTCTGGAAGGAGCTTCGTCGCACGCGAGGATCTGCGCCGCTCCTTGCCGGTTCCATCCAGTGCAAAATCCATGCTGCCGACTACGTGCAGGCGCAGGAAGTTTGTCGATCCGCTCGCAGTGCGGGTACCGGCTACGATTCCGATTACGTCACCGTTATGTACAACACCGCGCTGCCAAAGCAAACGCTCGGCGCCACGTACCATGTCATCGGTGACGGGCGTATGATCGCAAATCATCGGTGTGACGCCCCAGAGTAAATTCACACGATTGCAAACTCCAGGCACGTAGGAGAAGGCGTAAATATCTGTCTTTGGCCGGTACTTTGAGATGAGCCGCGCTGTCGTTCCGGTTTCGGTATAAACAGAAATCGCGCGCATATCAAGTTCCTGAGCCGCGTGCGCCACCGACTCGCAGATTGTTTCGGAGATCGAGAGCTTCCCGTTGCTGCGACGTCGATGCGTGGGCTCGGCGGCCATCTGACTTTCGGTTTCGCTGATGATCTTTGCCATCATGCGAAGGGCTTCGCGCGGATATTTTCCGCTTGCCGTTTCTCCCGATAACATCACCGCATCGCTGCCGTCGAAGATGGCGTTGGCAACATCGCTGGCCTCCGCGCGTGTCGGGCGCGGATTCTCGATCATCGACTCCAGCATCTGGGTGGCGGTGATTACCGGTTTGCGCCAGGCGGCCGCACGACGAATCACGTGTTTCTGAATGATCGGAACTTTCTCGGGTGGCATCTCGACCCCGAGATCGCCGCGCGCGACCATCACGCCGTCTGAGATTTCGAGAATTTCTTCCAAGTGCTCAATGGCTTGCGGCTTCTCGAGTTTGGCGATAACCCATACGTCGCCGCGGAACTCTTTGATTTTTTCGCGGACCGCCTGCACGTCAGCGGCGGTACGAATGAACGACACGGCCACCATGTCGACTGCGTGAGCAAGCCCGAACTCGAGATCTTTTTCATCTTTTTCTGTGAGCGAGGGAACGCTGACCACCGTCCCCGGAAGGTTGATGCCCTTGTGCTCGCCCAAAAGCCCGCCATTCACGACTTCGCATTCGACGTCATCACCCTGGATCGAGCGCACACGCAGTTCGATCAACCCGTCGGAAAGGAGAATGCGAGCGCCCGGCTGCACCTCTCGCGCCAGCGTCTTGAATGTCGTCGAGATGATCGAATTTGTCCCCGCAACATCCTTGGGCGTAATCGTGACTCGTGATCCAGCTTTCAGGGCAATGGGGGTCCGGTATTTCAGCCTCCCGGTACGGATCTTCGGCCCTTGGAGATCTTGAAGAATGCAGATAGCCTTGCATTCGGAAGCAGCCACCTCACGAATCGTCGCAATAAGCTTGGCTTTTTCCTCATGCGTGCCGTGGGAGAAATTCAGCCGGGCCACGTCCATGCCGCCGCGAATCAGTTCGCGAACCACTGCTGGAGAACTGCTCGCTGGCCCAAGCGTGCAGACGATCTTGGCCTTGCGTCGGACCTCAGGATGCTCGGGGACTACTGCAGATGCGGTCATGCTCGTGAGTTGTTTCTATGCTAAATCATTTTGCTTTTTGAGGCGTATTGCATAACTTGGAAGGTGTGTGACTAAAACGTTTCAATTGCTAACGAATCAAAACTACTCTGCCTCGGAATTTGCATCGCATTTGGGAAAAACCAGCGCGTTGAATTCCGCTCCGATGAGCACAACGATAGAAACAATGTACAACCAGACCAGTAGGGCTATTACGGCTGCCAGAGAGCCATAGAGGACCGCATAATTTGCATAATTGGTGATATACCATCCAAAGCAGATCGTGGCGGCAAACCACATCGCCGTTGCCAGGAAGGCTCCGGGCAAAACCCTTCGCCAGGATTGCGTGCGAGGTATAGCCATGTGGTAGATCACAGCGATTACGGCAATGCTGGTTAGCACCCCGATCGACCATCGTCCCCAAGCCCAAAGTAGCAAAACGGCTCCGCGCAGTTCGTAGATGGTATGGGCCGCCAGCCAGTTCTGCAATTGATTCCCGAAGCCCACCAGTACCGTTGCAAATCCCAAAGGTATCATTGAGAGAGGAACCAGTAGCAGGGCAACCGCACGCTCCTTCCAGAAACTCCAGGGGTTTACCTGAATCCCATATGCCCGCCGGAAGGCCGACATCCAGGAGACCAACACACCGCTCGCCGCAGTGAGCATCACCAGCGAGGCTGAAATGATCACCCGTACAGGTCGAATATTGCTGCTGTTGAAGTATGCGAGCGCCAGGGCATTCGTCCCAGCCGGTAGGACTTTTCCCAGCGCGTATGAGATCTCCCGAGTGAGCTTTGTCGTATCGCCGGAGACGGCCACAATAGAAGCCAGGATCAGGAACCCAGGAAATACTGTGAGGATCGAAGAGTAAGCCGCCCCCTTGGCAGTGGCGAAGGCTTCATGCTGGAACGCTCGCCACACCGCCCTACGGAAGTGTCCGACCAGATGGAGCATTCATCAGAGGGTATACGAACCCTCAGTGTAAAAATATGCCGCGCACCTCGACCGAGATTGGACACAAGAGACTGTGTTCCTCTCTCATCTTTTACAATCTTTTTACACACATGTTCGCTGTTTATTCGCTTCGCGTGTTACACTCCTGGACGCTATGAAAGTCAATGAATTGTTGTTACCGCACTACGATCAGGAAGTCCAGAATACGCGACGCATTCTTGAGGTCGTCCCACAGGACAAATTTGCCTGGAAGCCGCATGAAAAGTCGATGAGCTTAGGGCGTCTGGCTTCCCATGTCGCGGAGCTTCCGAATTTTCTGACCACGATTATCCAAACCAACGAGATGGAACTGACGACCTCGGATTTGAAGCCATTCTCGCCAACGACACGAACTGAACTGCTCGCAGGCTTCGAAGAACGAGCGAGTGAAGCTCGGCAAGCGATCGCGAATGCCTCAGAAGAGCATTTGGCGAAATCCTGGAGGTTGACGTTCAAAGGTCAAGAGGTCTTTGGTGGCATTCGCAACCTGTTATTGCAAACTACGATCTGTCACCAGGTGCATCATCGTGCGCAACTCACTGTGTACCTGCGACAGAACAACGTCGTGTTTCCCGGAGTCTATGGACCGTCAGCTGATGAGATGGCCGCGTTCAAGTAAGGGAATTTCGCCGCGGCCTTCTCGCGGCTCGTCCCCACGAAACGAAGCTGTGCAAAAGCTGCCAACTGCTTGGAACATAGAATGTTGCGGGCCACTTTGAATCTTATTTGTCGGCCCGTGCGTAACAAATGGGAACGAGTTACGTCTAACAAACGTAGCCAGGAAAGAAGAGGAATGAAGTGTTTAAGGAAGTGACCAAGCTAAATCTGACAATCCAGATCCTGGGGGACGTGGCCGTCCTTCGCTGCGCGGGACGGATCACGGTGGAAGACAGCGAAGAGCTGCGCGAGGCGGTACTCGCCCCACCCGAGATTCGTACAGTAGTGCTTGACTTGGCTGGCGTGAGTTCTGTGGATGCGGCCGGTTTGGGAACGCTCGTCTCGCTGCGGAACTGGGCGACAGAGACTGGAACTCAGTTCAAATTGATGAATCTGGCTCCCCTGGTTGAGGAAGTGCTTGAAATCACGAACCTGAAAGAGCAGTTCGAGGTGTGCTCGCTTTCAGAAATGCTGGATTTACTATGTCGTGCCATTCACCAACCGCGAATGGCACCTTCAGCCAAGTTGTCTCAGAGTCCGCTCACGGCGAGTGCGTCCTGCGCTTAATGATCAAAGTTATCTGCCATACAAACTGCCATCGATAGGCCTCACAGTTTAGCGACTAGCGAGTTGAACTCACGGCAATCCGCGACTGTTCCGGAATAGGAAGCTCCAGCAGACGCGCTGCGTTTTCGAAGCAGATATTCCGGATCATCGTCCCCACCAACTCATCATCATCAGGCAGCTCTCCCGCTTCGACCTCAGTGCCAATGAGGTTGCAGAGCACGCGGCGGAAGTACTCGTGCCGGGGATGCGACATGAACGAGCGCGAGTCGGTCACCATGCCAACGAAGCGCGAGAGCAATCCGCAATTGGATACCGCGTTCATCTGCCACTCCATGGCTTCCTTCTGGTCGAGGAACCACCATCCGCTGCCGAATTGCAGCTTTCCCGGAATAGAACCGTCCTGGAAGCTGCCGGCGATGGTCGCGAAGACGTAATTGTCGGCAGGATTCAAGTTGTACACAATCAACTTAGGCAGCCGATTGTCGTGGTCGAGGCGATCAAGGTAACGAGCGAACGCATCAGCATGGGGCCAGTCGCCGATCGCATCGAAGCCCGTATCACGGCCGAGGGTCTTGAGGGCACGTGTATTGGCATTGCGATAGGCGCCAAGGTGGAGCTGTTTGGTCCATCCTTTCTCGGCATCGAGATGCCCGAAAAAGAGCATGAGGAAACTGGCAAATTTCTTAACTTCCTGATCGCTGGGCTGCTGCCCGCCGCGCGCCTTATCAAAGATCGCCGAGGCTTCCACTTCCGTGCATGGATCGGCATAGCATTGCTGCAGCCCATGGTCGGAAAGACGGCAGCCCTGATCGTGAAAATCCTGGTGACGCTTGCTTAGTGCAGCGAGAAAATCCGAATATTTCGCAATGTTTATATTGGCTGCTGCGGCGAGCTGATCAGTCCAGTCATTGAATGAAGAAGGATTCTCGATGTGCAGAGCACGATCGGGCCGAAACGTGGGAAAGACCGCGGTCACGAGTCCCGCGTTTCGGATTCGCTCGTGATGTTTGAGAGTGTGGACGGGATCATCCGTGGTGCAAACCGCCACCACGCGAAACTTTTCCAGGATTCCCTGAACTCTCAGATGCCCCTGCGCAAGTTGTTCGTTTGCACGATTCCAGATCTCTTCCGCGCTGTTCTCATCGAGCAGTTTATCGATCCCAAAATAGCGCTTCAATTCAAGATGGGTCCAGTGGTAAAGCGGATTGCGAAGTGTATGTGGCACGGTTCGCGCCCAGGCGAGGAACTTCTCATACGGCTTGGCATTTCCCGTGCAGTACCGCTCTGGTACTCCATTTGCACGCATCGCGCGCCATTTATAGTGATCTCCCTCAAGCCAGATTTCCGTGAGATCGCGGAAACGATGATTGTCCGCGATCTCTTTCGCCGAAAGATGGCAGTGATAATCCAGGATCGGCTGATCGGCAGCGTACTCACGATACAGATGGCGGGCGGCTTTTGTCCTCAGCAGAAAGTTTTCAGAAATGAATCCCATATTGATGACCTTACAAAAATTTCTACAATTTCTTGTTTTCGGCTTTGTCGATGTGAGTGTCAGACACGTTATTACATTGGCCCACGTTAAAGTCTTCGACGGCTTTTAATGCGAATGTGGATGTATTGGCCGTTTTCGGAATCTTAATGCGAAAGAAATCGGCGCCACGCACATCCTCCAGGACAAATGCCGGACGTGCATCCTCACGCTGCACGAGAATCTTCACATCGCTCATCTCGATTCCGTTTACGTGGCGAATGAAGAATCCGTGAGATGGGGTATCTCCGAACCTTTTTGGCTCCGGATACCGCTCTCGCTCTTCCTCGGGCGGCTGCAGCGTCGCCTGCGCCGGGGTACCTCCGCCGCGGTGCTCAATCAAGATGTTACTCAGTTTCAACTCCTCAATTGGATGTCCAGGGAGTCCACTGAAAAGGGAAGAAATGTTCGATGCGGCGTTAGAGCAAACGATGTTGTTGATAATCACCCGCCGCAACGCTCCGACCGGAACGCCCTCAGGCCCGCGCATGCGATCGCCGAGGCGGATGAAAATCGGGCCATCGACGATATCGCGCATGCTGATGTTTGTAACCGATATGTCTTCCAGGATGGCTCCATCAACCGCCTCAAGCGCAAGGCCTCTACAACCATCGAATACACAATTCGTGATGGTGATGCGCTTGAAACCGCCATTGGATTCCGTGCCAAATTTAATGCGGCCGTTTCGGGGAATGTTTGCGTCAGCCGGAAACGGCTTGCAAGTGCCGTCGAGCAAGGTTCCTTCTTCGAAACTTCCTGTGAGCAGGCAATCGCTGATCGTGACCATTTCTGTGGCGCGCGCATATCCAAGACCGAAGGAACTCTTTAGGCAGATTCCGTCATCCCAAGGAGAGTTTACGCTGCAGTTGATGACGCGCACGTTGCGGCAGCAATCGATATCGATGCCATCGCGATTTGTATCGACCATTAGATTGTCGATCGTGAAGTTGTCCACTCCTGTGGCCAAGATCCCGAAATGGCCCCCGTGCAGAATGGAAAAATCGCGAAGGATGACGTTATGACAGTTCTTTAGCGAGATCGCCTTGTTCCCTACGCCGGGATCCTCAGCTCGTGGCCCCTGACGGGTACCGCGGCTAAGACCTTTTCCCCAGATGAGGCCAGGACCGATGATGGAAAAGTCGTGAATGTCCTCTCCCCAAATGAGACTGTTGCGCCAGTGGCTGTGGCCATAATCCTGATAATGATCCCACTGGTTCGGCTCCGCCGCGTCGTATTGGCCGCCAGGTCCGGTCTCCGCAGCAAGGATGGTGGTTCCTTGATCGAGATAAAGGGCAACTTTGCTCTTGAGACGAATGGTGTAGGAAAGATAAGTGCCCGCGGGAAAATGTAGAGTTCCTCCTCCCGCGGCGGCTACGGCTTCAATACCTTTATTAATTGCTGGAGTATCTACGGTAGTGCCATCGCCCTTGGCTCCGAAAGCACGAACGTCAAAGAAAGTTTGAACGCCCGGCGCACCAGGAGCCGGAGATGTTCTAGGTGGATCCTGCGCTGACGATGTTGTAGCCGCCCCGGCCGCTGCGCCAGCAATGCCGGCAGCTGTAAGATGCAGAAATTTTCTGCGCGTACTCTCCTGATTTGAACTCAACGGTTCTCCTGTGCAGATTAGTTTCTACGCCGCCGCCTTCACTCACGTAATACAACTCGTCCCCGGATGTGAAAACACAGGTGCGGAGTCTGGCCGACTTAAGCCAGACTTCGCATGCGGTTTTCAGGAAGTTTCAGATCAGAAATTCAACTTCAGTCCAAGTTGTCCGATACGAGGATCCAATGCTGAACGCAGGGCACCAAAATTACCGGCGGAATTCAGCTTCAGGAAATTGCCCGTACCCGAGACAGCCGTTTCGTCGAAGTTGACGCGATTGAAGACGTTGAAGAACTCGGCTCGGAACTGCATGCCCACGCGCTCCGTGAACTTGAAGTTCTTGCCGAGTCCCATATCCCAATCGTAGTAGCCGGGATAGCGCAAGCTTCCTTTGCCGACATTGCCGAAGGTACCGGCCGGATTGGTCACGAACGCCGCAGGACTGAGCCAGTCGCGGCAGGCCGTGGTACCCGTAGCTGGACACGCTCCAGCACCATACGCATTTCCTCCGAGATTCGGCCGATCTTGACCGAGTCCAGCTCTGGAGCCACCACTATTACTGTTTGCTCCTGAAAGAACCGTGAGCGGTCGCCCGGTCTGTGCCGACACTAATCCGCTGAACTGCCAACCTCCCAGAGTGTTGCGAATGAACCCGTTCATTCCGTTCAAACCCGGTAACTGCCAAACGAAAGACGATACGAAACGATGCTGATGATCAAACTCCGACGGCCCTCGATCAAAAGCATGTCGCAAAGGATCGTCCCACGGTCTTGCCGAATAGGTTCCATCGAAACCGTAGAGACCCTGCCCTGGCGGCAGATCGTCAATACTCTTCGACCACGTGTAACTTCCCGTAATGGTCAGACTTTTAGCGCGCCGTTCCGCGGTCAGCTGCAACGAGTTGTAGCTTGAATTTACGTCATAAGGGACGATTTGAAGATCGCCAAACGAGACGTCAGCTGCAGGCTTCACAAGGTTCAACCTTCGAATCGCACCCGCGCATGTGACGGTAGCGGACGGAACGCATGGGTTCTCGTTGATGGTTTCGCCCAGGTGGGAAGTGTGCGAACCCACATAGCCGGCGCGCACGAGCAAGCTGGCCGGCAATTGGCGCTCCAGTACCAAATTCCAGTTGTAGATCGTTGGCACTTGCCACTTATGATTTGGATCCCACCCCAAATAAAGGTCGCTTTGCCGGAAAGGAGCATTCTTCGGAGGCGGGAAAACAGCTGGAAAAGGATAGGCGGTCGTTTGACTCGTGCATTTCTGCAGCGTCTGAGTCGCAGTCTGGGTGCAAAGCGGATCAGCAAACGTGCCGGGGCCTGCTCCGACGGCGCCTGTTTGGAGAAACAGCTGCGGACTAAAAGGCGTCGAATCCACGAACCGGTTATTGTTCATACCGCTTATCCGGGTGTCATAGAAGATGCCCGTGCCGCCGCGCAAACTAGTCTTGCTGTCGCCGAAAACGTCCCAAGCGAAGCCGAGCCGCGGAGCGAAGTTATTCATGCTGTCGCGAAGCCCGTTGTCTGGGAAGCCATTGTCGCCAGGAAAGAATAGTCCCGCAGGCGCGTTTGGAAATACCGTTGAATGTACTCCGGCGATAAGGTCGGGCAACCTAAACTGCGTCCAACGATTCTTGAGTTCGCGTTGCGCGCGCCCTGGCTCCCATCGCAATCCAAGATTCACCGTCAACCTGCGGTTTACCTTGACATTGTCCTGAATGTAGAGACCCGCGAAGGTGTTGCGGTTATTCTTGAATTCTCCTGCGCCCTGCCGGAAGGCGGGGTTGCCGCTATAGTCAGTCAACTTTCCTGCCATCAAATTAGCGAACCCGTCGAAGCTAAACTCAGCCGGCTGGAAGAACTTGTTGTCCAGATCGACGCGGCTGCGCTCGAGCGTTCCGCCGTAATGCAGCTCATGCTTGGAAATGACCCAGCTTACGTCATCGCTCCAAGTGAAATTGTTGCGCACAAACGATGCCGGAGGGTTATCTCCGAAGCTAAATCCACCATTGACCCGGATCTGCTGAATTGCCTTTACGGGCTCATAGGGCAAGGCTACTCCCAAATCGGCAACGCTGATCGCGTTGGCGGCCGGGCCACGACTTGCCTTCTCGCGAGAAAAGCTAAAGCGAGCATCGTTCAGCAGGTGTGGATTAAAGACGTGACTCTCGTGCAGCAGAATGTTTTGTGAGGTTATGGTTGAGCCGTCGGTATATGTCAAAAAGTTGGCCGGGTCGAACACTGCCAGCTTGGTAAATCGGTCGTAGGCGTAACGTGCGGAGAGTCGATCTTTGTCGGTTAGTACGTGATCCACTTTGCCGAGCAGGTCATGAAAGTCCTGATGGTCGGGTTTAGCGAAACTCAGTTTGCCCGCGGCGTCGCCTATTGGAATCCCCTTCAGGAGGTTTATTACCGCTGGATCGGCGGCTGTTGCTCTTTGGGCAACCGTTGGCACTGTAGTTTGGGTCACGTTACCCAGGTTGCGCAGGCGTGTGCCCTGGTAAGAGCTGAAGAAGAAGGTCTTGTCCTTGATGATGGGACCGCCGATCGTACCGCCGAACTGGTTCCGCTTAAGTTGGTCGCGGCCCATATCCTTTGTGGGCGAACCGTTCGGCAGTGTCAGAGGCGCTGCCCAATTTCTTGCGTTGAACACCGCGTTGCGCACGAATTCAAACGCACTGCCGTGCAGGGCATTCGTTCCCGATTTGGTAATCACGTTTACTACTGCGCCCGCGTTTTGTCCATATTCCGCACTGTAGTTACTGGTCTGGATACTGAATTCCTGCAGCGCATCGGGGTTAGGAAAAGGCTGGTTGACATTTGTGTACTCGTCAACATAATTGCCGCCATCGAGCTGATAGCTGATCTGGTTCTGGCGCGCGCCGTTGACGTTTAGAGTCACCGCACCAGGAAAAGTCTTGGTCGTGCCTTGGTCAGCGCCACCGCTTGGGCCCTGAACTGAACCTGCAGTCGTGAGTGTAAGCGTGGCGGCGTTGCGTCCATTCAACGGCAGTTCGGTAATACGCGTTTGCTCAACCACATTTTTCAAGGTGGAGGTGCTAGTGTCGACCTGCACGCCAGTGCCGGTCACCTCGACAATTTCGGTAGGCGCACCCAGTGGAAGCGTGCCATTTACCGTCAAGGCCTGGTTGGCAAGCAGCGTTACTTCTTGCTTGGAAGTGCGGAAACCCGAAGACTCAATGCTCACCGTGTACTGCGCCGGTTTCAGCGAGCTGATTACGTAATATCCCTGGGAGTCAGCGGACGTAGCCCGTACAAGCCCCGTGCCGATTTCCGTCGCTGTAATCTTCGCGCCCGACAGAACGGCTCCCGAAGGATCGCTCACAGTACCGACGATGCTGCCCAGTCCTTGGGCAAGTGAAACTGCGCTGAACGACAGGAGGAAGAACATGAGCAACCACGCTTGCTTCTTCATGACCGCACTCTCCTGACCGCGGCTGCCAGTCAGCCACCTCGATGTGCTGGCCGCTCGTGTCATCTTTTCATTTAGTTTTTTCGAATCCTTGAGCCCCATTCCCGCTAGCCCGGCACCCCGCAGACACTTCTCCGCACGACATTGTGTTGCTTGGGCTTGAGCAGTATGCGAGCGCATGATGTTAGGGTTCGGAGACACTGTCAAGCTCAGAGTAATAAAACGTTTACTTAAGAAAAACTTAAGCAGCCCCACCGGGAAGGCTGATGGGCATGACGAGGAGAAGATTGCAAAACAATCATTGCAGTGAGCGGCGAATGTGGTCGGCAATTGTAAGCGTTAGCGCACGAGGATACGCTGCATTGACCATCGCCAGAGCCTGGTTGCGCACGAGCTTGTGTCCGGCGATTCGCATGGTGTGAAAGAAGCGCGACTGTCCCTTGAGCGAGAACGCCGGCAGGATCGAGTAGCCAAAGCCAGACTCAACGAGTCTCTTGATAGCTTCAGTGTCGGCTGCTTCCATTGCGACATTCGGTTCGATGCCGACCTGCGCGAAAAATGCGTCGATAATCGTCCGCATATTGCTCTGCTTCGGATACAGGAGCCAAGGAACGCGCGCCAGATCCGAAACGCGAATTGATCCGATCTGCCCTCCGCGCACTTTAGTCTGCGAGGGCCGTACTACGAGCAAATCTTCGTCAAATAAGGGGATGGTCGTGATAGTCGGCTCCGAAACAGGAAGCGAAATCAGTCCCAAATCGAAATGACGATCGAGCAGCCCAGCGACAATCTCCTCGGTATTGGCCACGGTTACGTGCAACTCGGTCTGCGGATACTGCTTGCGAAGCATGCGCAAGGGACGCCCCAACCGATACACCAGCGTGGTTACACCCGTGGCGAAATGGAACGGGCGAGTGTCCTCCTGCGCAGCGCCATGGAAGTCGGATTCTATGCGCCGCATCTGGTCGATCACTGTACGCGCATGTTCTGCCAGGCGATACGCCATCGATGTAGGCGCAAGCTTGCGCCCGGAGCGCACAAAGAGCTCCGTTTGCAGATGCTCCGCCAGGCCCTGGAGCTGCAGGCTCACCGCAGCGGGAGAGAGATGCACTCGCTCCGCGCCTCTGGTTACGCTGCCGGTATCCAAAACCGAGAGAAACACCTCGAGCTGATGCACATCCATAGGAACTTTTCCAGACGCGCTGAATTAATGGCGCCAACACTTTAGTTGGGCTAAAGATTCTTTTCAAGAATACCCGTTTGACACAAGTGCCGCTCCATCGCAATATGTACCGCACGCACGCAGGTTAGCTGCTGGTCCGGTGGCCTTGGACATAGACCGGACTCAGCAGCTTTTTTCGTGCCCGTTTTGCTGGATGCAAGCGGGCGTACAATTCGCGCTTTATGAGCATGCCCAAGAATTATTTCGCTTCGCGGTCCCGACGTGAATTCCTGCGCGATCTGACTTGGGCCACAGCTGCCCTGGCAATAACTGGGCTGCACGGCCAAAGCAAACCGCTTGATCGCAAGCTTGGTGTTGCCCTCCTCGGATTGGGCAGGTACTCCTCGGGTCAACTTGGCCCGGCTTTGCGCGAGAGCAAAAATTGCTATCTGGCGGGTGTCGTTACGGGACATCCAGAAAAGGGAGAACGCTGGGCGGCCGATTACGCGCTCAATAAGAAAAACATCTACAATTACGAAAACTTCGACCACATCGCAGACAATTCTGACATCGATATCGTCTACGTTGTCACTCCCCCAGCACTGCATCCGGAATTCACTATCCGCGCGGCCAAGGCCGGCAAACACGTGATCTCAGAGAAGCCGATGGCGACCTCCGTCGCCGATTGCAACCGCATGATTGCTGCATGCAAGGCTGCGAAGGTGAAGCTCGCGATCGGATACCGTCTGCATTACGACCTCTATCATCGCGAGTTGATGCGACTGGCCCGCGACCAGGATTTTGGCCCATTCATGAAAATGACGGGAGACCGCGGCTTCGTCTTCGGCGAGCGCGCCTGGCGCATTGACAAGAAACTGGCGGGCGGTGGCCCTATGATGGACCTCGGCATCTACATTGTTCATGGAGCTTGCATGGCAGCCAATGGCGTCGCTCCGATCGCGGTTACAGCCCACGAGGAGGCGAAGACCAAACCGGAACTCTTTAATGAAGTGGAAGAGACGATTCGTTGGACGATGGAGTTCCCCAACGGTGCGAGCTGCGATGCGGTGACGAGTTTCAACCACTCCTCCGACACCTTCCGCGCGGAAGGCTCGAAGGGCTGGATCGATTTCAAGCAGCACGCGTTCAATTATCGTGACATCGTTTGCGAAACCAGTCGCGGGCCGCTGATTTATCCCGCGATCAACCAGCAAGCGGCTCAGATGGACGACTTCGCCGATTGCGTGCGCACTGGACGCGACACTCCTGTGCCCGGAGAACTGGGCCGTCGTGACATGCAGATCATCACTGCTGTATACGAAGCTGCGCGAACAGGCAAGCGCACGCTCGTCAAAAACTAGGAAGACACGGGAGGCCGGGCGGCCCTCGCCGCGGCATACGAAGAACTGGCAGCCTGCCACATTCGCCGGGCGCTCCGCTTCATGCTAGCCGTCTTCCCTACTCATACCTCAGCGCGTCCAGCGGATGCAGGCGAGCCGCTCTTCGCGCGGGAATATAGCTGGCCGCCAGCGCAATGACGAAGATCAGAAAGGCTGCCGACACAAACATCAAGCTGTCGCGGACTCGAAGACCATAGATCAGGCTGGCTTCGGCCTTTGCCAGTGCAGCTGCTCCAACCAAGCCAAGCAACGCGCCCACGCCGACCAGACGAACGCCGCGCCCCATTACAAGGCGCAGCACTTGCCGAGTGTTAGCGCCGAGCGCCATGCGGATTCCAAACTCGCGCGTTCGTTGCGACACTGAATACGACACTACGCCATAGACGCCGACTGCCGCCAACAGCAGCGCCAGGATGCCGAATTGTGTGACCAGCATCGCGGGCAGGCGTCGCACAAACATCGGTACTGAGCCTTCCACTTTGGAATCCAGGGTACCGATGCGAAAGATCGCGGTGTCGGGGTCGAGCTGCAGCAGCGACCGGCGGACGCTCTCCGCCAGGACTCCGGCATCACCCGAGGTGCGCACGATCAGGTTTCCGAAAGTGTTTGCAGCCTGGGCAAAAGGGTCGTAGATCGTGGGAGTGTCGGGAGTGTCGAAAAATCCGTCTTTAATTTCGTCCACCACGCCGACGATTTCGCGCGGCTTCTGCGTTGGGGAAAAGGTGAAAGTCAAAGTCTTGCCGATGGCGTCGCCGCCGAAGTACTTGTCGGCCAACGCACGATTCACGATGATCACTTCCGGCGAGATGTCGGTATCGCGATCGTCGAAGATTCTTCCCTTCAGCATCCTCGCCTGAAGTGTGGACAAGTAGCGATTACTAATAGCGCGGATGTTGGCCTCGGGTTGCACTGCGCTGGTTGGCGCGGCATAACCCTGCGGACGAAAGCGAACGGTGTTGCATCCATCGCAGGTGAGCGGGAGCACGCTCACAATGGCAACTCCTTGCACTCCGGGAATCGCGTCGATTGCCTGCTCGACCGCGCGCTCATACGCGATTATTTTTGTCGAGCGCTGCGGAGTAGGGGGATTCGTCTTCGGCGGCTCAGGGTCCTGATAATGCGACGGCGGCGCCTGAAATCCAAGCGTCAGGAGATTGTGTCTGTTGAATCCCGGATAAACGTTTACGAGTCGCCACATACTCACGACGAGCAGCCCGGACCCGACAAGCAGCATGGCCGCCAATCCAGCTTCGCCGATGACGAGTGCATCACGCAGCCAGCTCTTCCCAGTCGAGGTGCGCGTATCCTGTGCCAATTCGGAATGAAGATTTGCTTTTCCGCCTCGCAGCGCTGGGGCGAGTCCGAATGCAACGCCTGCAATCACCGCCAGAAGGAACGTGAACACCAATACCGATACGTCGACATGGAGACGATCGAGGAACGGCATGCTGTTACGAACGCTGGCTGGGACACTCGCGACGAGCAGCATCATCGCGAGGCGTGCCACGGCAACTGCTGCCGCACCCGCGATCAACGACAGCAGCACGTTTTCAACCAGAAATTGCCGGGCAATGCGGCCAGCCGAAGCCCCGACCGCGCGGCGCACGGCAACTTCACGCGCGCGTCCTGCGGCTTTGGCAAGCTGAACATTGGCGATATTCGCACACGCGATGAGCAGTACGCATCCGGCTGCACCGAAAAGCAGCAGGAGCACGGGCCGGATCTGTCCCACAATGGCATCGTGCAGCGGCTGAAGGTGAGTCGTGAGGTTGCCATTCGCCAATGGATACGCTGCAGCTAAACGCACGGAAATGGTCTCCATCTCCGCCGATGCCTGCTTCTGCGAGATTCCGGGCTTCAGGCGTCCGAAGACATTCAGCCAGTGAAGGTTACGGCGCTCGATCAGAAATCCTGTCGTGGGAGGCAGCGCAAAGAAGTCTGCTTGTCCGATCGGTGCGAACTCAAAGTCCGCTGGAGTAATGCCGACCACGGTGTAAGGCTCGTCCTTTCCGGAAAAATTCTGCAGTGTGAGTGACTGTCCAATCGCGCCACTCCCGCCAAATATCCGTTGTGCAAACCCGTGACCGATGACGATCTCGTGTGTGGCGCTCGGAGCGCCGGCATGAAACCACGATCCTTGTTCAGGCTGAACTCCAAGCGTCTGGAAGAAATTGTCTGTAACCAAGCCGCCGGAGACCAACTCCACTCCGGTGGGGGTGTGCATCGTCGTGCCATTGCTGGAGTATGCCGCAAGCGATGAAAACACCGTGTTTTGATTGCGCCAGTCCAGATATGTCGGATAGGCGGCCTGATTGCCAGTCGATTCGCCGTGCTTCGCCATGGTGATCTGCACGAGTTGGTCAGGATTCGGAAAATTCAAGGTGCGCAGGAGGCCTGCGTCCACAAAGGTGAAGATCGCCGTGGTGACACCGATTCCAAGCGCAAGCGTGACGATCGCCACAATGCTAACGATCGGCGTCTTCAGCAAAATGCGAAATCCATAACGCACATCATGCAGGAAGCCGTTCATGAGTCACCTCTCCTGAAAGTTACCGCTAGCTTCAGTGAGCAATTTCCAGACCGAGAGAACTTGTACCTAAGCTGCTGAAAAGACGCATGGAGAGAGCGCCTTCTGTGTAGACAATCTGTGCGGGAGCGATGTGGGTGTTCGGGAATGAACGGAACCACGGCGGTAGCAGGTGGTGCATTTGCTTTTGATGTTGCCCTGGATTTTGCTGGACTCCCAATGACAACACTACCATCAACTGCACTACCCGCGACCGCAGGCTGTCCTATGCATATTGCATGCTCTCGTCCGGCTCGCTCGTTCCGATCGGCATCGGCACCGGCGGCAGTGGGCTACCGAGGATCGCTACGCCCTGATCGTCAGCAAGCATGCGGAACGTTGGCGAGATTTCATAGAGCTCTTCGAAGGAGTTTGCTGTCGCCTCCAATTGCGACTCGCCGGAAGCAAGTCCCTCCGAGTCGCGCAGCACAAAAAACTTAGTGCACAGGCGGCGCACTGTGGACAAACGATGCGTGATGATAAGCGCTCCCATCGTTCTGCCAAGGACCTCCTCCAGCCCTTTCTGCACAGCTTTTTCCGTGGTGGCATCGAGCGACGCTGTGGCTTCGTCGACGACCATGAATACGGGTTTACGCATGGCGGCTGCGCCGATCATCAGCCGCTGCTGCTCTCCGCCGGATAGTTCGATGCCATGCCGACCGACTCGTGTATCGAGTCCGTTGGTCAAACGATCGCCGAAATCGATCTTCAGCTTGCGCATCATTGCCCACAGCTCCTCGTCAGGTACCTCGATCGGTTCGTCAGTGAAGCGATAGAGCAGGTTGTCACGGATGGTGCCATCGAAGACCTGGGCTTGCTGCGGCACATAGGCAATCATGTTGAGCCATGAAGACAGGCACACATCGCGGAGATCGTGACCATCGATCAAAATCGCGCCTGAAGTAGCATCCATGTAGCGCATGAGAAGGCGCATGATCGTAGTCTTTCCGGCGCCAGAGGGCCCGATCAAGGCGGCTTTTTCGCCCGGCTCAATAGTGAAACTCACGTTGCGAAGAACAGATAGCGTGGCCTGGACAGTACCGGCTTTATCATTGTCTGGGTGCGGCCGCCCCGCGCTCGCGGCTTCTGCGTCGCTCCATAATTCCGACGTTTCTGGATCGTCTACGGACAACATTGGCAGATCGCGCTTCTCGATCGCGTAAGAGTACGAGACATTGCGCATCTCCACCCGGACTCCATTCTTTCGCCTGAGTTCAATTGCGTTTGGTTTGTCAATCGCTTCTGGCGGAACTTTCAGCGTTAGCATGGCCGTGCGAATGGCCGGCATGTTCCAGTTGATCTGGTGCTCGATGTGCCCGATCGTCCAGATGCTCTCGCTCACCTTAGTGGCATACATGAGCAATGGAATAAAAACACCATTGGACCAGTCACCCTGCCATATGCGCCAGGCACCGTATGCGAGTGTTCCGAGCAGGACGAACCGGTTGGAATATCCGCGCCAGGTAACTTTGCGGATGAACCAGAGCCAGAACTTGCGTTCTTCGCCCAGAACCTTGCGAAAGGCGCGGTCCTGATAGGCGATTTCCGCACCCTCTTTCGCGCAAGTCTTTACCCGTTCGATCTTTTCCCAGCGCTCGTGCTCCCAGCGATTGAGGCGCCGGAACTCTTTGTCAAAGGGAACGCATTTCTCGGCAATGTTGCGGTTGAGATACACTAGCCAGAGAAGATAGCTCAGCAGCAGCAGCGACATGAAAAGTGCGGCCGCGGGTACGCGGAACCACAAAAGTGTCAGCGCTACCGTTAAGGAAATGAGCGAGGACGAGCCCTCGAAGGCGAGTAGGTTTTCCAGCTGCTCGATGCGTCCCTTGCCGCGCTCGATGTTCGCTGTGTTCAGGTACGAGCTTTCCTGCAGATGTTGTCCCATGCTCTTCTCAAAGAAGAGCTCGTTCATACGCCGCTTCAATTGCGTGAGGTTCGCCCCCTGCGCGTACTCGCGCGCGATCATCTGCAGCCGATCGAAATATCCATAAATAAGGACGCAAGCGGCCATGCCGAGGAAACTCATGCGGACAGCATGTGCGTCGTGACGGATAAGTCCGTCGACCAGATACTTCGCCAGCCACGCGATACCGTTGAGTGCGGTCACTGAAATCGCCAGCGAGACTAGCATTCGCCTGGTCCAGTGGCGGCTCTCGGGAGTAATGAATTCCTGGTACACCCATCTCGCCACGGCCCAGCTTTCTTTCATCTCATGCAGGTAGTCGCGCCATGACAGAGAGATTTTTCGTGTATCTTGCGGATCGATAATCACTGATGTCCCTTGGAGTGGTGTTTGGCTATTATCGCCAAGAATCGAAGCGAATCTAGCAGTACTGTCGGTCTTGGCCTATAGATGTGCCGCCTCAGTACCTTTACATGAATCAAAATCGGGTAAATACCGGAGCGTCGGGCCCCTCCGCCGGCGTACGGGCTGGTATCAAACGCACCGAGCGGCTACAGCCTCCAGTACTAATACGTCACCCGCACGCTGGCCGTCGTGGCTATCGGGCACGCTTGTGTCGCGTCTAATCTGCCGGAGAGTTTGCTATGTCATTTACTCATCAGCTTCGCTACGCCGGCCGCATGCTGCGACTAAACCCAGGCTTTGCCGCGGTGGCTATCGTGACGCTTGGACTGGGCATCGGGGCCACCACAGCTATGTTCAGTGTCCTCGATGGAGTGGTATTGAAGTCGCTGCGCTATCCCGACGTGGAGCGCATTGTCGCCATCAATACGAGATTTACGAACGAGGGTCGCTCCATCTGGCGTACCACCGGCGGCGATCTGGAAGATTTGCGCTCCATGGATTCCTTCGAGGCGCTCAGTTTCTGCCAGAGCTGGGAAATGGGCGTACAGCTGGGGAAGAGCGCGGAATTTGTTCAGGCTGCTTTCGTGGATCCCAATTTCTTTCATGTGTTCTCGATCGCGCCACTGACCGGCAGACTGTTCACTCAGGAAGATGTAGATCGTTCCGCGGTCGTAGGCCTCGCCTTCGCAGAACGCAACTTCGGATCGGCATCAGCTGCGGTGGGGCAAACGATTGGCATCGGAGGCAAGGCATATGAAATTGCGGGCGTTCTTCCGCTGATGTTTGACTTTCCCGATAAGGGACAGGTCTGGGCTGCGATGTCACCCATTCTGGAGAACCGCAGCCGAAATAGTTACAATTATCATGTAGTCGCAAAGCTGCGGTCCGGAGTCACCACCTCGGTCGCTGACGCACGCCTGCAAGCACTGGCAAAGCGGCTGGCCCTCGCATTTCCGCGCGATAACGGCAATAAAACTTTTAGGGTTACGCCCATTCAGGACCAGCTCTCAGCTCCAGTACGATCCACGCTCTTTATTCTGATGGGCGCCGTCGGACTGGTACTGCTAATCGCGTGTGCAAACGTAGCCAATCTCATGCTCGCTCGGGCCACTGCGCGTTCGCGTGAACTTGCAGTTCGCAGCGCGCTTGGAGCGAGTCGCAGCGACCTTGTTACTCAGTTGCTGACTGAGAGCGCAGTACTGGCTTCGCTTGCGGCGGTGCTCGGAATCGCCTTGTCGGTAGTCGCTACTAAGACACTTCTCAGCCTCGGGGCGCGATTCATGCCTGGAACCCTGCTCGCCGGCATATCACTTGATTGGCGTGTGCTCGCCTTCGCTTTGCTGTCAGCGCTGATTACCAGTTTCACTTTTGGAATTGCACCGGCATGGCAGGCCAGTCGCGTGGATCTGCAGGACGCGTTGAAGCAAGGTGGAACTCGCGGGTTGCTGGGTGGTGGCTCGTCGCGCTTGCGCGGTGGATTAGTGATGGCGCAAATTGCTGTCTCGCTGGTGCTCGCGGTTGGCGCAGGGCTGCTCTTTCGTACCTTGCTGGCGCTCCACGACGCCGATCTGGGATATCGCACGAGCGGCATTCTCGTGACCTACGCGAATATGCCGGCAAATACGCCCTTGGAACACGAGCAAGCAGGACGATTTTTTGATCAATTGGTGGATCGGCTGCGACAGCTTCCTGGCGTAACCAGCGCCGCTCTCTCATTCGGGCTGCCCACAGGCGAATATGGTTCCAATGGTTACTTGGCTGTGGAAGGCAGGCAGTCGTTCACAAGTGGCGACTGGCGCACACTTCCGCATGCAGATTTTAGCGCTTCCAGTCCAGAGTATTTCTCGACCATCGGCATGAGGCTCTTGCGTGGACGCGACTTTAGTGAGGGAGACGCCGGCAATCGTCCGCTTGTAGTTGTGATCAGCGAATCGCTCGCCCGCCAGGCTTTCCCAAATGAGGATCCTCTTGGGCATCGCCTGGTTTGCGGCTTTGACTACGTGTCGATGAAAGGCATGACCGTCATTGGCGTGGTGAGTGATGTGCGCCAGGATTCCCCGGCTTCGCAACCTGGGCCTGCGCTTTATGTGCCACTTAGCCAACATCCTGAACGTGCTGCGGAAGTAGAGGTCGTGGTTCGCAGTTCGGGAAATCCCGACGCCTTGATTCCGGCAGTGCAGAAGACGATTCGAGAGATGAATCCACAGGTCGCAACCAAATTCACGACGATGACTGAGCTGGTCAATGACTCGATTAGCGCGCAAAGCTTCCGCGGCGCACTCGCGAGTAGCTTTGCCGGATTGGCACTCCTGCTGGCCATTTCCGGCATGTACGCCGTGATGAGCTATCTCACGACGCGCCGCACGTCGGAGTTTGGACTGCGCTCCGCGCTCGGCGCGCAGCCCAGCAGCATCGTCAGGCTGGTGCTTGGCGATGCCGCGAAGATGGCGGCGGTGGGGGTGATCGCCGGGCTGCTGCTCTCGCTAGCCGCTGGCAGACTATTACGGACGATGCTCTTTGGGCTCGAGAGCACGGATCCTCTCACATTCATCGGAGTAATCGGCGTTGTACTGCCAGTGATGGTCCTCGCGGCCGGACTGCCTGCGTGGCGCTCGTCGCAGGTAGATCCTATGATCGCGCTGCGCAACGAATAACGGAACGAGCTTCAGAAGCGGCGCCGCGGTGGCTCGTGTTCCGGACAGACAACGTCTGCACCTTACTGATTCACTCCACTGGCGAGGAATCCGCCATCGACGCACAGGATTTCTCCGGTTACGAAGCTTGCCGCATCTGACGATAGGAACACGGCGGGGCCAGCAAGCTCCGTTACCTGGCCAAAGCGTTTCATTGGAGTACGCGTTAGGAATTCCTGTCCACGGGGAGTTTCATCGAGGAGTTTCTGATTAAGGGGAGTGCGGAACACGCCGGGAGCAATCGCATTTACGCAGACTCCGTGCTGCGCCCACTCAACCGCCAGCGATTTCGTCAACGATGCGACGGCCGCCTTACTGGCAGCATAGGCTGCGACTTCATACAAAGCCACGAATGAACTTAGAGAGGCGATATTAACGATGCGCCCGTAGCGGCGTTCAATCATGTGGCGTCCGAAAATCTGGCAGGCACGCAGAACTCCGGTGAGATTCGTGTCCATGATGTCGTTCCATTCCGATTCGGGAACATCGATGGTAGGCGTGCGCCTGGTTTTTCCTGCGGAGTTGATCAAAATGTCCACTTTTCCCAAACGGGAAACCGCCTGCTGTAGTAAACGTTCCAACGATGCGCGATCTGCTACATCGGAAGTCTGACGCAAAGTACGGCGGCCCCGCTGCTCAATCTCCTTAGCGGTGAATTCAACCTGATCCTCGCGGCGAGAGGTAGGAACCACGTCGGCTCCGGCGTCGGCCAGTCCATGTGCGATCGCACGCCCGATTCCAGAAGTGCCGCCGATTACTACGGCAATTTTGCCTCTCAAGTCGAGGGGAGCGTAACTCACAGAGTCCCTCTTTCATGACTTCGTTCGGAACGACAAATCGAACGCACGCTACCAGTTCCACATAGTGCCGTCGAGTTTGCGGTTGACCGGAAGATATGCACGCTCGTAGGGAAACTTCTTCGCAAGCTTCTCGTCGTAATCAACTCCCAGCCCTGGTTTGTCGCCAGGATCCAGGTAGCCCTTTTCGAAATAGTAAGCATGCGGGAAGACTTCGTCGGTCTCTTTCGTATGCCGCATGTATTCCTGAAGTCCGAAATTGGGAATCGAGATGTCGAAATGCAGGGCGGCAGCCATGGTAACAGGCGAGAGATCTGTAGCGCCGTGGCAGCCGGTCTGGACGTGATACATGTCCGCAAATGCCGCGACTTTCTTGAGATTCGTGATGCCTCCACCGTGAACTACCGTCATCCGCAAGTAGTCGATGAGTTGCTCGGAGATGAGGATGTTGGCGTCCCAGACGCTGTCAAAAATCTCTCCCAGTGCCAGCGGAGTGGTCGTGTGCTGGCGCACGATCCGGAAGCCCTCTTGTAATTCTGCAGGTACAGCGTCTTCCAGCCAGAAGAGATGATAAGGCTCGAGTTCTTTGCCCAATCTTGCCGCCTGAATCGGTGTCAGACGATGATGCGCATCGTGCAGCAGGTGTACGTCGTCGCCGAACTTCACGCGCAGCGCTTCGAATAACTTCGGCACATTCATCAGGTACTTTTCGCTCGACCACAAGTTCTCTGGCGGGAGGCCTTTTTCCGCCGGCTCGTAAAACATCTGCCCACGACCGACTCCATAGGTGCTCTTTAATCCGGGAACACCAGACTGTGCTCGCACTGCCAGGTAGCCTTGCGAAATGTACTTACCAACCTCATCAACGGTCTCGCTAATGTCGGCGCCATTGGCATGGCCATAAACCATCACGCCGGTTCGGCTCTTGCCACCGAGCAGGTTGTAGACCGGTGTCTTGAGTGCTTTGCCCTTGATGTCCCAGAGCGCCATGTCTACTGCTGCGATGGCGCTCATCGTCACTGGCCCGCGACGCCAGTACGCTCCCCGATACAAGTACTGCCAGATGTCTTCTGTCTGGAAAGGATCGCGTCCGATCAGGCACGGAACTACGTGATCGCTAAGATAGCTCGCGACTGCGAGTTCGCGACCATTGAGTGTGGCATCGCCAAGGCCGTAGATACCTTCATCGGTCAGAATTTTAAGCGTGACAAAGTTCCGTCCCGGAGAGCAGACAAGCACCTTGGCGTCTTTAATCTTCATTTCTATACGTCGGTCGATCGATTCGACTTGGTCTCCATCCCAAATGTCATTAACGTGCGACCCTGGCGCTGCCGCCTTTCATAAGCTTCTCGACTTCGGCGAGCGTTGCCATCGTAGTATCGCCGGGAGTAGTCATCGCCAGAGCGCCGTGCGCGGCGCCGCATTCAACCGACCATTGTGGATCGCGTCCAGCGAGGAATCCATAGATTAGCCCTGATGCAAAAGAATCGCCGCCACCAATGCGATCGTATATCTCTAGATTCTCGCGTGTGCTCGAGCGATAGAGCTTCCCATCGTGATAGCAAACCGCGCCCCAATCATTGAATGTGGCGGTTTTCGCATTGCGTAGAGTGGTGGCAACTGCTTTCAGATTTGGGGATTCAGCAACAACGCGCTCGATCATGCGTCGGAAGTGCTCGACATCGAGCTGGGAAAGGTGCTCGTCGACACCTTCGACTTCGAATCCGAGGGCAGCGGTAAAGTCTTCTTCGTTGCCGATAAGAACGTCTACGAGTTTTACCAGTTCGCGATTGACTTCAGTAGCACGTTTCTTGCCGCCGATCGCCTTCCACAACGACTCCCGATAATTCAAATCGTAAGAGACGATTGCGCCGGTCGCTCGAGCGGCAGACATGGCTTCCTTCGCGACCTGCGGAGTAGTCTCCGACAATGCAGCGAAGATTCCGCCCGTGTGGAACCAGCGGGCTCGCTCTTTGTCGAAGATAAGGTTCCAATCAATGTCCCCGGCGCGAAGTTGGGAAACGGCAGTGTGTCCCCGGTCGGAGCAGCCGACGGCTCCGCGCACTCCGAAGCCGCGCTCAGTAAAATTGAGACCATTGCGAACTGTTCGGCCGACTCCGTCATAGCCAACCCATTTGACGTGCGACTGGTCGACGCCCCCCTGATAAATAAGATCTTGTACCAGACGGCCAACCGGGTTGTCCGTCAACGCTGTCACCACTGTCGTCCGCATACCAAAGCAGCGCAGAAGACCGCGAGCTACGTTGTACTCGCCACCACCTTCCCAAACCCGGAACGTACGAGTGGTTGAGATGCGTGCGTCGTAAGGATCCAGGCGAAGCATCACTTCGCCAAGGCTTACGAGGTCCCACTTGCATTCTGATTGAGGCTTGGTTGTCAATGGCGGCATCTGGCGCTTCGCTCGTTCTGCGATTTAATTGCCGGCACGTCGGACGACTGCATTGCGATTGGGCATAGCCTGCGGCATACCACGCTCGGCGAACCCCATTTGACGGGAAATCTCCTTACAGGTAGCCGCCAATGTTGCGCCAATTTCGCGTTCCTGTTTCAGGATGCGCGAGGATGGACCGGAAATGCTGAGCGCGCCTACCGAAACCCCTGCCTCACTCACAATCGGCGCACCAATGCACGCCACGCCCGGTTCGTTCTCTTCCTGATCGGTCGCATAGCCGCGGCGTTTCACGATCTCCATCTCGGCACGGAGCTTCCGCAGCTCAGTCGGGGTGAGAGTGTCAAAAACTGCTTCGAGATCGTGTTCGGCAGCGTGAGTAATGAGTGCCTTGCCAAGCGAAGTGTTCGCGATCGGCATACGGCTCCCGACCATCGCCGACATGCGAAAGGGCCGCGAGCTTTCCAGTAGGTCGATGTACAGCACTTCTCCGCCATGCAAGACCGCCAGGTTTACAGTCTCGTTGAATCGCAGTTGCAATTTGCGCATGTATGGTTGCGCAACCTGTTTTACATCACGACGGAGGCTGGACGCGTGCTCGAACAACTTGATTCCGAGCCGATAGCGATGACCATCGGTTCCGCGCTCCACATATCCGCGCTCGCAAAGAGTGTGCAGCAAGCGGAACGCGCGACTTTTGTTCAGCGAAACGCGTTTGGAAATCTCGCTGAGCTGCAGTTCTTCAGAATCTCGAAAGCTCTCGAGCACGTCGAGCGCCTTCAATACTGCCTCAACTACATACTTGTCGTTTGTTTCTCGCGGTAGCTTCATAGCAGGGTTTCGGGACGCAAAACCAAAATTCCATTCCACGAAGTGCCAAAGCATTCTCAAAGGAGCAGCATCGTTTGTCAAATGCCGAAAATTCGCATTCCAATTGCTCAGCTGCGTCGTTGGATTTTGTAGAGTGAAATGTAGAACCTTGCGAATGCCTGATTTTCGCCGCGCTCTTTCCAAGCGCATTCCGCTTTTGCTCTACTACTTCCATTCGATAGCAATCGGCCCGTGATTCAGATCGAGGCAATGCTGTTATGCGACTTGTGAGTTTCCAGAATGACGGACACGCTGATGCCGGACTTCTTCGCGAGGATCGTGTGTTCCCACTTAAGAGTGTTGGATTCCCAGATGCAGTCTCGTTCATTGCAGCAGGACCAAAAGAGCATGAGCGAGTTGAAGGATGGCTGAAGCAGGCTTCCTCGCGCGACCTGATCCCGCTCCACTCCGTAAAACTCACGGCACCGGTACCAAGACCGCCGAAGATACTTTGCATTGGGCTGAACTATCGCGATCATGCGAAAGAATCGAAGATGGAGGTTCCCGCGGTCCCGACTGTATTTGCCAAATATGCATCATCCGTCATTGGCCCCGATGAGCCCATCGTACTTTCTTCGGCGACGCAAAAGCCGGACTATGAGGCCGAGTTTGCTGTCGTGATTGGAAAAAAAGCGAAACAGGTGCAGCGTGCAAAGTGGGAAGATTGCGTGTTCGGATACACGATCGTCAACGATGTGAGCGCCCGCGACGTGCAACTTGCAACGTCGCAATGGACCTTGGGTAAGAGCTTCGACACCTTCGCGCCCATGGGTCCGCACATCGTGACGGTGGACGAAGTCATGGATCCGCACGCTTTGGAGATTCGTCTCAGTATCGGGGGCGAAACTCTCCAGCACTCCAATACGCGAGAACTGATCTTTGGCGTTCCTGAGTTGATTGAGTACCTGTCGCAAATGATGACTCTTGAACCGGGGGACATTATTAGTACAGGAACTCCAGCAGGAGTCGGACTCGGTCGAACTCCACCACGCTGGCTGAAACCTGGCGAGGAAGTATTGATTGAAATCGAGAACGTGGGAAGCTTGCGCAACCCCGTGATTGCGGAACAAGAGCGAAGTTGAAATCCAAGGGAGGTCTTCTGCGGTGATTACAATTTCCCGCCGAACCTTTTGCCAAACATCGCTCGCCGGTATCGCCGGCGTTGCGGCAAATCAATTCCTAGACGCAGATAACCCCCGAGCTCCCACTTTGGAACTCGATCTTAAGATTTTTGAGCGTCCGCATGTCCTGGCGATGGCGAAGCGTTACTTGCATGAGCGCCCGATTACGATCACCGATTCGTCCAATCCGCGTAGCGCTGGGGGGAAACACGACTATTTCTCTGAAGCGGATTATTGGTGGCCGGACCAGAAATATCCAAATGGTCCCTATATACAACGGGACGGCATGTCAAATCCTGAGAATTTCACCGGACACAGACACGCGCTGATTCGTCTAGGTCGACAGGTGCCGGCACTAACTGCGGCCTGGATCCTCACACGAGACCGCAGTTATTCCGAAGCTGCGGTGCAACATCTGCGCGCATGGTTCCTGAATCCAGCGACGCTGATGAATCCAAATCTACAGTATGCGCAAGCGATTCATGGCCGCACAACTGGACGCGGCACTGGGATCATCGACACTATCCATCTGGTCGAGGTCGTTCGCTCAATTCCTTTTCTTGCTGAGTCGAAGTCGCTTTCGCCCGCTGATTACGAAGGTGTCAGGAAGTGGTTTGCCCAATACGTCGACTGGTTAACTACTTCGAAGAATGGACAGGATGAGCGCGACGCCAAAAACAACCACGGCACCTGGTGGGTAACTCAGGTTGCGGAGTTTGCAACACTTACGGGTGACGAGAAGCTGTTGAGTTACTGCAACGATCGTTTCAAAACGGTATTCGTTCCCAACCAGATCGCTCCAGATGGAAGCTTTCCTGAAGAGCTCCGGCGCACCAAGCCCTACAACTACACTCTG
>Ga0209474_10000459_pt1 | contig 44779 bp, 45 predicted proteins | sample GraSoiAngelo_145_FD_185902 | JGI IMG/M metagenome (GOLD analysis project Ga0209474, IMG submission 185902) | Grasslands soil microbial communities from the Angelo Coastal Reserve, California, USA - 14_1009_05_20cm (SPAdes) (version 2) | ecosystem: Environmental > Terrestrial > Soil > Grasslands...
TTCCAATCATTTGCTTACAAACCAACGACGTTAGCGACATGCTGGTAGGTGGGCGTTTCCTCCTCGTGCGCCCGTTTCCGGCGTTGCAAATTCCAGATCTCAAAACGCCCGCCGTTGCCTACTAGCGCGACCTCGCCTTTGAGACCAATCTTGCGGCAAAGTTCTTCGGGCAAAACAAGACGCCCCTGTCGATCCACCGACGCATGCTGCGCGCGGGAGTGCAATTGACGCAGGAAAACGCGGAGATCGCGCGCGGTGACGTTTTCATTCGATTCAGCCACCGAACTCGTACGGGCAAACTCCCCCGGCGACATGACGAGCAAGAATTGATCATTTGCTTCAGGTAAAAGGATCAGTTCTTCGGTTTTGTCTCGCCGCCAACGCGATGGGATCGTGACGCGATTTTTCTCGTCGATGGAATGCCGGAATTGACCGGCATAGAACCGTTCAGATAGAGGAGCAGTGTCCATGCGTCGGGTGGGTCATCCATTTTACCCCACTTGCCACCACCTTTAACCACCCTGCCCAGCGAACTGTCAATATAAATTTTGACGTTTTTTGCACCGTGACTGGATCAGATCTCCTATGCCCCAGTTTGGAGCTTCGACTTTTCCAAGAGCGCGTGCTCCTTCGATTTAATTGAACATTGCAAGTCGCGCTTTAAGCATTGAGCATTCTTCTGCATATAGATGCAGCCGCTCCTCCGAAAATCGACGATCACCTTCGCGACGTTCGTTTGTCTTGTTCAATCAAGCCTGGCCCAGTCGCCCGAGCCGAGCGCGAGTGACACCGTGCGTGTAAGGGTGTCGATGAATTCAGACGGCTCCCGTACCGTTTATAAATTTGATAACGCGCGCCACAAAGCGGTTGCAACCACCACGGGCGAGGATGGCAAGCTCCGGCAACGAGTCGATTACGACTTGGATGAGGCCGGGCGCTTTTCCAGCGGGAATGTTTTTGGATCCGATGGTCGCCTTCGTTTTAAGAGCCGGTACCTTTACGACAGCGCCGGCCGACTGCAGGAAGAAACCCAAAGCGGGGAAGACGGTACTGTTCTACATAAGATCGTTTACTCTTACGACCAAAACGGGAAACAAACCGGCTATTCGATCTTTGACGGATCGGGCAAATTGCTCGGTCGCACGACTACCCCACTCATGAATCCAGCTCCGTCGCCGAAATCACGTGCCAAACGTTCGCGTTAGTGCCGGGCTGAAACGGCGCAGTTGGCGCTGCTCTAATTCTTATCGCTCCAAGTCTTGTTTTCGAATGAAATCCGGCCCGATCCTCTCTCGAACGCTTCAAACTGTTCCGGGTTCTGCTGGTAGTATTTCTGGTGATAGGCCTCTGCGGGGTAAAATTTCGTTACGGGTAGGATCTCGGTGACGATTGGTTTGTTGAATTTCCCAGAGCGCGCCAGTTTCTCCCTTGACGCCTCAGCAATTTTCCGCTCGTCGTTATTACCATAGAAAATGGCGGCCCGGTAACTTGGCCCAATGTCGGTAAACTGACCGTCCACCTGGGTCGGATCAATTTGCCGCCAATAGATATCGAGCAATTGCTCGTAGGAAATCTTCGCTGGATCGTATGTGATTTCAATCGATTCTCGATACCGAGTTTTCTCGGACGACAGAAGTTCGTAAGTGGGACTGGGTTCTCTTCCGCCGCAATACCCCACGACTGTTTTGATTACGCCATTCGCTTTGTCGAAGGCAGGTTGGATACACCAGAAACAGCCGCCCGCGAAAATTGCGGTCCGCGTTTGAGTCGGCGAGAATTTTTGCGCCAAAGCAAGATTGGTAACTGAAAACAGTACAGCGCCTAGCAAGATAGGTTTCATCTGGCGTGATCTTAGACAGCACAACGCGGTCTGTCGTTGCGAATTCGCCGAGTGGCACTTTTTGACAGCCCCCAGGAGTTGAATTGCCGCGGCCTGGCGAGAATTTTACTTCGTGATCGAACTGATTTCCAAGTTGCCCATCGCGCCTCTGGATCCTGCTAAACTTTTCGGGCGCGAGGCACCGCTGCACGTGGATCTAGGCTGCGGCGATGGATCGTTTCTTTGCGAACTGGCGCCACAGTTGACGGAGAAAAATTTTCTCGGAATCGAGCGCTTGAGCCGGCGTGTAGAGAAAGCTCGCCGCAAATCCGAGACTATCGACAACGTGCGCGTGTTACGTGCAGAAATTTCCCACGCCGTGCGTTATCTGTTGCCGGGAAATTCGGTAGTGACATTCTACTTGTTGTTTCCTGATCCCTGGCCAAAGCGGCGGCATCAGCGGCGCCGGATTTTTACACGTGATTTTTTGGACTGCATCGCCGCCGCGCTGCAAGAAGGCGGGTTCTTGCGCGTGACGACCGATCAACTTGACTACTTTCGGCAAATAGAGGGGCTTGGCCGGGCACATCCACAGTTTGAAATTGTCGCCGTCGATGATGTCATCCTTCCATCAACTAAGTTTGAACGAAGGTTCTGCGAAAAAGGCGCGCCAATCTATCGGGTTACGCTCCGAAAAGTTTCGCCAGTCAAATAAGCGCGCGCGCTCCATTCTGTGCCCGAGAACTTCAATTCTACTGCGCCGGCCTCGTCCTGGCGAAAAAGTTTGACGCCCCGCCTTTGCAAATCGGCCACCCACTCGTCGCTGATTCGTTCGTAATCGGGAAAATCGCGCGAAGTGGCGATGACCACTCGCGGCTGCACGGCGTCGAGGATCTGGCTGGAGCCGGAGTGCCCAGAATGATGCTGTCCTTTGATAACGATCTCACTGTGCAGGTCCGCGCCGGAGGCCAACAGTGCATCTTCAGTTTTCTTACCGCTGTCCGACATCAACAAAGCCGACATGGATGGTGCGATGAGCAGGTGGATTACGTAGGTCTCATCATCTGCCATAGATGCGGAAAGCAGGTGCGGCGGAAATAGAATGTGCGCCGTGACTTTGCTCGACAAGCGGAAATGGTCTCCCGCGGCCAAACCGTCTGACTTAATTCTGTTTTCTCTAAATAGACGCTGCAGCGCCTGGTGAACAGCTGAGCGATCCGGCGCCGGATTATCGATCAAGTGGACGTGAGGAAAATCGCGCAACAATTTCGCTGCGCCGCCGATATGCAGCGCATCCCCGTGACTGAGCAGCACACCGTCGAGCCGGTTCACGCCTGCCCAGTGCAGATATTCCCGAACCACGTGTTCGTAGCTGCGATCACTTCCGCAATCAAACAGCCAATTCGTGTTTCCCGTTCGGATATGAATAGCCGCGCCTGCGCCGAGATCCAGCACCGTCATCTGGGCGGTAAGCTTTTCCGGCCAATGCGGCTGCTGAACATAAAAATGTCCACCGGGCATTTGTGCAAACAACTGGACGATCCCCAGAACGAGCTTGGCCAGACCCCAGTTGGCATTATTGAAAACGACAGCGAGCCATGGCAGTAGCGGCGTTGAAATAAGCGAGAGCAGTGCAATCGCGAGAATAAAGAAGGCGATCGGAACAACCAGCAGATTAGCGAACAATGAAATTGGCGTAACAAGATGAAAATACCACAGGATGAATGGCAACGAGCCGATCCAAGCTGCCAGCGAAACTGATGCTCCACGACAAATCCATTCGAATCCAGAGTGCAACAATCGGCGCGGGCCACGCAGTAACGTTAGCGGCAAAAAAGGATCAGGCGCGCCCCAGCGCTGTAAGAGGCGGGAGAGCGGATCCGCCACCATCACAATCGCGCCGACCACCGCGAAAGAGAGCTGAAAGCCGGCGGAAAAGAGTTCGTTTGTGTTCCAGCAAAGCAGAAAGAAGGCCGCTGCGGCGAGGCTGTTCGTAAGAAAGGCTTTTCGTTCAATAACGAAACCGCCAAGCAAAATCGACGACATTACCGCCGCTCTTACGCTCGAGACGTGAAGCCCTGTCACCGCTGCATAAAAAAAGAGCAAGGGAATAATGGTCGCTGTGGCCCATTTGCGTGATAGACGTGCGACAGTCGTTGCCATCATCCACAGGAGCGCGCCGACGATTCCCACATGCAGACCGGCGACAGCGAACAAGTGAAGAGTGCCGGTCTGTTGAAACGGCTCTTCAATGTCTTCAGGCGTTTGATGTCTGAGCCCGAGCACGATTCCGCTGAGAAAACTTCGAACCTCGGGTGCGTTTTCCAGGTCGCGGCAAAGCGCGTTCTGCATCCAGGCCCGGGACTTTTGTGCCAGCCACAAGACCGGATTCCCACCGCCGTGTCGAACGAGTATCGCGTCCTCAGGATAGCGAACAAACAGCAGTCGGCGAATGTCACGACGCGCCAGATAGGAGCGCATGTCGAATTCGCCGGGATTTCGCGGAGGCGCGATTGGCTCCGTGGTTCCCGAAAGCTTCAATTCATCGCCAAATTCCGGCGTACCGCGCCAACGTACTTGCCAGACTGCGTCTGTCGGGTCTTCTCTGCCTTCGAGCTCGATTGATTCGAGCTTTAGCAGAAACGTTGCGAATCCATTCGGCGCGATCTTCGGCTCGCTGATCACGTAGCCAGTCGCTGTAAGGATGCGCGGCCTGCGGCCAAGCTGAGCCGCGATCCGTTGTCCTTCAGCATTATTCGCCTGAAAATTGTGCAGCAGAAAAAAACTGGACAAGACGACGAGATATGTAGCGACGAGTCTCGGCCAAAAGAGCAAAACGATCACACACACTGCAACGACAATCGCGGTGGCAGACAAGGCCAACGCAGAGAGTGGAAGAAATTCCGCTGCTAGAATTCCAATTACAGCAGCCGCCGCCAAACCGACGAATGGCTGACGCGGTGCACTCAACAATCTCATCCAGCGGCTTTATTATTCCGCGCTCCAAGCGCTTCAGGCATAAGCTCGCGGAACCGGAACAAGTAAAACGGGGCGGCTGCTATGCTTAAGCCCGCCTTTGGTCGCGCTTCCGACCAGCAGATTATACATCGCGCCGTGGCCGTGGGTTCCCATAACGATCAAATCCGCACTGATTACATCCGCCTGGTTTAAAATCTCTTCGGCGACCGCTCCGGTCGGCTCATGCAGAGTGATCGTAATCCCATCCTGAGCGATTTCTTTTGCCATCGTGCTAGCCTGGACTTCTCATCTTCACTCTTTGGAATTGGTTGCATCGGTTCAAAGCCTGTAACAGGCACACCCGCCATCGGCGCAAGCTCAGGCATTCCCGCCAGGCCGTAGCCCAGTGTGCCCGGTGTTGCTGCTGCAGTGAGTTCTCTACATGAACAAGATGGATATCAGCATCGAAAGCTCTGGCTAGCTGTCGCGCCAAATCGATCACCGGCGATGTTACATCCGAAAAATCAATCGGGACCAGAATGCGTTTCATTCGTACACCATCGAGCTTACCTAGCGCGTTCGTTAAGCTCAAGATCGTCGCGCAGGCACGATTGCCTGCATCACGAGCGCGCCGTAATTTCTCGCGTGCACGATCTATTCGAAGAAAAAGAAGCCGTTGAAAGCGCCGACAGCGCCGCACCGCTTGCCACGCGCATGCGACCTCGCTCGCTCGACGAATTGGTCGGCCAGGAACACATTCTTGCGTCTGGCAAACTTTTGCGCCGTGCCATTGAAGCGGATCGTTTGCCTTCCGTGATTTTCTACGGACCAGCCGGCAGTGGAAAGACAACTCTCGCTCGCATCATTGCAGAAATGACCCAGGCGAAATTCATTCGAATCAGCGGCGTAGAAAGCAACGTGGCCGAAATGCGTCGGCTTATCGCTGCGGCGACAAATCGTCTTCACACATCAGGCCAAAAGACGATCCTGTTCATCGATGAGATCCACCACTTCAACAAAGCGCAACAGGACATTCTTTTGCCTGACGTCGAGACTGGAAATCTCCGGCTCATCGGCGCGACTACTTACAACCCGTTCTTTTATGTAACCAGTGCCCTTGTTTCGCGCTCGCAGGTTTTTCGATTGGAGCCGCTCAGCGTTGAGCAGCTCGAACAACTGGTTGATCGCGCGTTGGCCGACAAAGAGCGAGGCCTTGGAGATTACAACGTTAAGATCGACAAGAACGCCCGCCATCATCTCGCCAAGCTCAGCGACGGCGACGCTCGCAAATGCTTAAATGCGCTCGAAATTGGCGTGTTGACAACGCCGCCTGACTCGCGCGGCGCAATTCACTTCACGCTCGCAGTCGCCGAGGAAAGCATCCAACAAAAGGCCGTCGTCTATGATCGCGAGGGCGACGCGCACTACGATACCATCAGCGCGTTTATCAAAAGCATGCGTGCGTCCGATGAAAAAGGCGCGATGTACTGGCTCGCTAAAATGCTCCATGCCGGCGAAGATTTCCGTTTCATCGCGCGACGCATCGTCATTTTTGCTAGCGAAGACATCGGCCTCGCCGATCCTGATGCACTGCCGCTGGCCATCGCGACGCAACAGGCGGTGGAATTTGTCGGTATGCCCGAGGCGCGCATTCCGCTCGCGCATGCTATCGCCTACATGTGTCGCGCGCCGAAAAACCGCGAGGCTTACGATGCGCTGAATGATGCGATGGAGAAGATCGAGATGGAACAAACCAAGCGCGTCCCTGAACATCTTAAGAACAAGCATTTCCCCGTAAATACGGGATCGTAAAGCGCGACATTCATCTTGCTTCGAACGTTTCTCGCACTGGTTGCAAGGGTAGAGCGGTTCACCGAACCGCCTAGACGGGTTGGGGTCAATCGCCTTACCAATACGTTTACGTCGGCTTGAGCGGCCTAGGCTGAGCGTCGATGGTCTCGCGCATGCGGCCGGCGTCAGATTTCGACCGAATCGCTTCGAATATCGCGATTTGGCATGACTACGATTCCACTGTCAAAGCGGAGCTTTATTCGACCTGTCTCATCACGCCCGATAGCAGCTATTTTATCGATCCGATTCCTTTGCGGAGCGAAGCATTGGACAAACTTGTTGCTGCCGGTCGTGTCGCGGGAATCATCGTGACTAACTGCAATCATCATCGCGCTTCTGCTCGATTTGCGGAGCAATTCGCGGTTCCGGTGTTGGCGTATAGCGACGCATTTCCAGGTCACGCGCCACGACAGTTTATGAGAGTTGCCAATGGCGACGAAATTTGTGATGGACTCCACGTTATTGGTATCGAAGGCGCGGCGCCTGGCGAGATTGTTCTGCACTACGCGGCCGACGGCGGGACACTCATCATCGGCGACGCGCTGATTAATTTCGAAACTTACGGTTTCACTTTTCTGCCGGGGAAATATTGCTCAAACGAAAAGGAAATGCGGCGGTCGTTGCGAAAACTTTTGGATTACAAAGCGGAGCGGATGCTCTTCGCGCATGGCACGCCGATTTTATCGCGGGCGAGCGAACGCTTGAAAGCTTTGCTGGACGCTCCAAGTAGTTAACCACGAATGGACACGAATAGACACGAACAAACTTGTGAACTGGAAAGATCGACAGTTGAAAGCATCGGATTTGGTGGACGCGTCTCTCGATTTCTCCAGCTAATTCGGTTTTCACACACAATTTTTGCGCTGCCATTTGCGCTTGGTGCGCTGATTGTTGCTGCGGATGGCCTTCCGTCGGTGCGCACGTTTTTGCTCGTTATGCTTTGCATGGTCTTCGCACGCACGGCGGCGATGCTTTTCAATCGGCTGGTTGATTGGTCACTTGATAGGCGAAACCCGCGGACAGCATCTCGTCACATGCTCGTCTCAAAATCCGTCGCGCAAATCTTCCTGGTTGTGAGCTCTGCGGGGTTCGTTGGTTCCGCCGCGGCAATTAATCAACTGACGTTTCTGCTCGCGCCGGTCGCTCTGGCAACAATTTTTTTCTACTCCGTTACCAAGCGGTTCACGAGCGCAACGCACTTTTTTCTCGGACTGGCGCTGGCCGTCGCTCCGGTTGGTGCATGGATCGCACAGACTGCACGTGTCGATCTTGCGCCGCTGGTGCTCGCGGCCGGTGTAATTTGCTGGGTCGCTGGATTCGACCTGATTTACGCTACGCAAGATTACGATTTTGATCGACGCGAAGGGATCCGCTCGCTTGTCGTAAGATTTGGGATCGCGCGCAGCCTTCGTCTGGCGCAGTTGCTTCATCTCCTAACGTTCTTGGCGCTCATCGGGTTTGGGTTCGCGGCAAAACTTGGCGCGGTCTATTACTGCGCAATGCTGATCGTCGCAGCAGCACTCTTTTACGAACACAGGACTGCGACAAAGCTGGACTTAGCTGGAATCAATCGCGCGTTTTTTCAGAGCAACGCATTTGTCAGCGCGGTGTTTTTCGCCGCAGTCTGCGTAGACCGGTTGATCTAAATAACAAAAATTCGAAATCCGAAATTCGAATACCAAAACAAATCCCAATACCAAAGCGGATCAGGGAAAATCGCATCTGCCAAGACGTGCCTACCGTTTCTACCATTTCGCGTTATTGATTTTTCCAAATTTTGTTTCGGATTTCGACATTCGAAATTTCGAATTTGATATCTTACATCGCATTTACCATTGCGATGCGTCTTTCGTGGCGACCACCGTCGAAACCGGTTTCCAGCCAGATTCGGACAATACTGAGCGCCAAGTCTTCTGGAATCAGCCGCTCGCCAATTGAAAGAACATTGGCGTCATTGTGCTGTCGTGAAAGCCGGGCCGACTCTTCATTCCAGCAAAGTGCGCAGCGCACCCCGTGCACTTTGTTCGCCACCATCGCTTCGCCATTTCCCGATCCGCCGAACACGACGCCTCGTTCACATTCACCGCGCGCCACCGCTTCCGCCGCAGGCCGGATGAAGAGCGGATAATCCACCGGTTCCTCGCTGAATGTACCGAAGTCTTTCACTTCGTGCCCAAGCGTTCCGAGCAATTCTTTGACTTTTTCCTTGTAACGAAAACCCGCGTGATCTGTGCCAAGCGAAATTTTCATACCTTTGCCATTCCGAGCAGAGCGGAGGAATCTCTAATTGTTAATGACGATTCACGTCTGCAGAAAAGAAAATAAGAGATGCCTCGACTTCGCTCGACATCACAATTGTTATGCGCCATGCAATTTGGCCAGCTCGCGCCAGATCTCTTTCTCGCGTTCGGTTAATTTTTTCGGCACATTGATTTGAATATTGACGTAGAGATCGCCGCGTTTTCCCGAGACCCCGGGCAGACCACGTTCTCGCAGGCGAAATCGCTGGCCGCCTTGAGTGCCTTGCGGAATTTTCAGGCGGACGTTGCCCTCAAGGGTTGGCACGACTAATTCGCTGCCCAATACAGCGCGCCACGGCTCGATTTTCACCTCATGAATCAAATCGCTGCCTTCGACCGAAAAATCTGGATGGCGCGCCAGGCGCACCCGAAGAAAAAGATCGCCGCTTTTTCCTCCTCGTACGCCCGCTTCCCCCTGACCACGTAAACGGATGCGCTGTCCCTCGTGAACGCCACGCGGAATTTTGACCTGATAATTTTCCACCTTGTTTGAACCGGCCCGGCGCAGCGAGACGGTTCGCGTTGATCCGTGCAACGCTTCTTCCAGCGTAACCATGATGTCTGCCTCGACATCCGCGCCGCGTTCGGCTGTGGCCTGGCGCCTGCCGGTTCCTCCGAAAGCCGACCGGCCGCGGCCACCGCCAAAAAATGCCTCGAAGAAATCGCTGAATCCGGTCCCACCGAATTCAAATTGCACCCCACCGCCATCGCCGCCCCATTGATAAAATCCGCCGCCGGGCTGTTGCGCTTCCCACTGCCCGCCAGGTGGAGGCTGGAATCCGCCCGGCCGATTCCAATCAGCGCCGAGTTGATCGTATTTTTTGCGCTTTTCCGGGTCGCCCAGTACCTCGTAGGCTTCGTTGATTTCCTTAAATTTTTCTTCAGCAGCCTTTTTATCCTTCGCCACATCAGGATGATGTTTGCGCGCCAGCTTGCGAAAGGCGGCACGAATTTCCTCGTCGGTAGCCGTTTTCGGAATACCAAGCGTTTCGTAATAATCTCTAAACTGCACCGCCATCGACTCTCAACCTTGTGCCTCCGCGCAATTCGCGCAACTTATGCGCAGTGCGCGAACTCGGAAAATTCGTGATTGTCATCGGCGTTATCATGACCCTGGTCGGGTTGGTGATGTGGAGCGGTTTCGCGCCGAAATGGCTGGGGCGTTTGCCTGGCGATATCCGGGTCGAGCGCGAGGATTCGGCGTTTTATTTCCCAATCGTGACCTGCATCGTGCTCAGTATCGTGCTTAGTTTGCTCCTCTCGCTGTTCTCAATCTTCCGGCGCTGATGGCGGCGCAGCGTAAACAAGTCCAGCTCGAACGGCATATTGCGAAATTGCTGCGGTGCCGTCGCTGCCCGCGAATGAAATCGACGCCGGTCTCAGGCGGCGCAATCGCGAGTGACGTAATGGTCATCGGGCAGGCGCCTGGGCCACGAGAACCAGTTCTGCAACGGCCCTTTGCGCATACGGCGGGCAAAACGCTGTTCCGCTGGTTCGAACAATTTTGCGGAATGAACGAAGCCGCCGTTCGATCGGCAATCTATTTCGCGGCGGTCTGCCGATGTTTCCCGGGCAAAAATTCCAGCGGCAGCGATCGCGTTCCATCCCCGGATGAGGTTCACAACTGCGCTTCGTGGATGGACAATGAGATTCGAATATTGCGGCCGCGTCTCATCATTCCAGTCGGCCGACTTGCTATCGTGCAATTCACCAATTGCCCAAAATTAGAGAAAGTCATTGGCCGAAAATTTCGGGTCATACGCGCAGGGCATCACTTCGACGTGATTCCGTTGCCGCATCCATCCGGCGCCTCTCCATGGCACAAAATTGCGCCGGGAAAAAAACTCCTCGAACAGGCGTTTAGACTGATCGCGCGGCATCCCGCTGTCGCGGCGCTTTGTAAGGGCCGACGGTGGTCATAGACTGCCGCTGGCGCAGCGCGGTCTGAATTCGATATTGGACGTTGGGCCTTGAACATTGAACGTTTTGGGAATGTCTTCCAGTCCCATTCCTACTCGCGCTGACATTCCTGAGTCCGACAAATGGGACCTGACGCCGCTTTTTACTGACGTGGGCAAATGGCAGGAGGATTTCGCCTGGATCCAACAGACCTATCCCAAACTTCAGGACTGGAAGAGCCGAGTGGGGGAATCAGCACAAACGCTGGCTGAGGTGCTTGAGCTTGAGAAGTCGCTCGAGCAGAAAATCGAGCGCGTCTATCACTACGTGTCACTGCAACTGGCTGAGGACGGCACGAACAATGAATACCTCGCACGCGTCGGACAAGTTCAGAATCTGCTTACGAAGGTCGGCGAAGCAGCAGCGTTTGTCGTTCCGGAAATCCTCGCGATCGACGACGAAAAGTTTGGACAATTCACTGCCGATCCAGGATTGAAGGATTGGCGAATCAAGTTGCACAAAATCCGCCGAATGAAGCCGCATGTGCTTTCGGTTCCCGAGGAACGCCTTCTGGCGCTGAGCACTTTCGCACTCAGCGGTTACGACGACACCTTTTCGCAATTGACCGATGTTGACATGAAGTTCGGCGTCTTGATCGATGAGACTGGGCGCGAAAAACAGCTGACCCAAACCTCGTTTAGCTCATTTTTAGTGAAACGGGATGCTGAGCTGCGCAAACGCGCCTTCCATCAATTCTACGCGGAATTTCGCGACCATCAGTACACGCTTGCTGCGGCGCTCGCCTATTCGGTCAAGGCAGATGTCTTCCAAGCAACAGCAAGACATTACTCGTCTGCGCTTGAAGCGGCACTGTTTCCGGACGATGTGCCGGTCCCAGTCTACGATGGATTAATCCAATCAATCCGCGCGAACTTAAAACCGTTGTTCCGCTATTTTGATCTGCGCCGCCGCGTCCTTGGTTTGGATGAGCTGCATCATTACGACACGTATGTCCCTCTGGTTCCGGAAATCGGGACGCGGGTCACTTTTGATCAAGCGGTTGAAATGGTTTTGGCGGCGCTCGCCCCGCTCGGAAAAGAATATGTTGATGTTTTGGCGGAAGGTCTGCGCGGACGCTGGTGCGATCGTTATGAAACGAAGGGCAAACGGAGCGGCGCGTTTTCGTCGGGCAGCTACGGTGCGCCGCCATACATCCTGATGAATTACAAGGAGGACGTCTTCGCCGATGTTTATACACTTGCGCACGAGGCTGGTCACTCCATGCACAGCTGGTTCTCGCAAAATGCGCAGCCGTTTCAGAATTACGAGTATCCAATTTTCCTGGCGGAGGTCGCTTCCACATTCAACGAAGAATTGCTCACCCATCATCTGCTTGAGCAAACGAGCGATCCAAAGATGCGAGCTTATGTCATCAATCGGCAAATCGACGAGCTCCGCGGCACACTCTTCCGGCAGACGATGTTTGCGGAGTTTGAGAAAATTATTCATGCCATCGAGGAAAGTGGCGATGCGCTGACGCTCGATGTTTTCAAATCGCAATATCACAAGCTGCTCGAGACCTATTTTACCGAAAATTTTGCGCTCGATCCCGAGCTCGATCTAGAGTGCCTGCGTATTCCACATTTTTATCACGCGTTCTATGTCTATAAATATGCGACCGGGATTTCCGCCGCTGTCGCGCTTTCGCAGCGCGTCCTTTCGGGCGAATCAGGAAGTGTGGATGCCTATCTTGACTTTCTGCGTTCGGGCGGTTCGAAATTCCCGTTAGAAACGTTGAAAGCGGCCGGCGTGGACATGGCCACATCTGCGCCTATAGATCTCACATTGCAGTTGTTCGAACAGCGGCTAAAGGAATTGGAAGAGCTGTTGTCGTGAACCGAATTCTGGTGATTCGCGGCGGCGCCATCGGGGATTTCATTCTAAGTTTGCCCGCGCTTAAGGCCCTGCGTGACGTTCATCCCGCCGCGCACATTGAGATCCTTGGTTACAAACACATCGCTGCGCTTGCCGAAAATAGGTTTTATGCGCAAGCAGTCCGCTCGATTGAATACGGTCCGCTCTCCGGCTTTTTCGCGAAAAATTCAAAGCTGTCCACGGAACTTATGAATTACTTCAGCAGTTTCGATTTAATCATCAGTTATCTCTACGATCCGGATGAAATCTTTGAGCGGAATATACAGGTGTGCGGTGTTCAAAATCTGATCTCCGGGCCGGCGAAGATTGATAATTCTGCGCACGCGGCGCGGCAGCTCGCCCAACCGGTCGAAGCGTTGGGCATAAAAGTGGTCGATCTTGCCGCAAAGATTTTTCCGTCGGCCGAAGACCAGCAACTCGCGCGCGATTTTCTTCGCGATTTGCCGCGGCCGATTCTTGCAATTCATCCCGGCAGCGGTAGCGAAAAGAAAAATTGGCCAATCGAAAGCTGGATCGATCTCGGAAACGATTTGCTCGGCCGTGAAAGTTTTCGTGGATCAGTGTTGGTCATTTCGGGTGAAGCCGATCGCGCTCAAGTCGCGAGATTGGAAGAGATCTGGCAAAATCAGCGTGTAGCTTTCGCGAAAAATCTGCCGCTCGTGCATCTGGCGGCGCTCCTTGAAGATTCGATCTTCGTCGGACACGACAGCGGAATTTCGCACATTGCCGCGGCGGCAGGTGCAAACTGCGTTTTACTTTTTGGCCCAACCGATCCTGATATTTGGGCGCCGCAAAATGAAAACGCCCGAGTGATTCGAGCACCGAAACGCGATTTGCAGGACATCGATGTTGCAAAAGTCGAACCTGCTGTAGCCGCTTCGCTGTGCGAAGCGTAACGGGGATTTGATCCTTGAATGCGCCGCCCAGAGAGCGGCGGCTACAGGCTACGAGCTGATGCGCATCGGCATCAGCACGTAGAGAAACGGCGTCTGAATTTTCAAAACTCCCGGACTCATCTCGTCGATGAGATCGAGGAAGACTTCGTCTTCAGTCAAGGCGCGCAGCGGTGCCATGAGAAATTCCGGATTAAACGCGATGGAAAAATCGCGGCCCTTGTACTGGACCGCCAGTGATTCCTTCGCTTCGCCTACTTCCGGCGTGTTGGCAGTGATATCGATGTTGTTCTTACTGAAATTCAGTTTGATGGAGTTTGATTTGTCGCTCGCCAGCAGCGAAACGCGTCGCAATGCATTTAAGAATGTCTCGCGCTCGAGTTTTACCCGCTCTTTTGCTTCGCTCGGAATCACCTGGCGATAATTCGGATAATTGCCTTCGATCAATTTCGAGACCAGAAACGTCTTGTTCAGATCGAACGCGATTTGCCCGTTGCCCATGCTCACCTTCACGTCGCCGTCATCGGTGAGCAGTCGCTGCAATTCGATGATGGCTTTTGTGGGAACAATAATATCGGCTTCGTGACTGCGCGGAAATTCCAGTTCGATTTCCAACATGGCCAGTCGCCGTCCATCCGTGGCCACCAGAGTCAGCTTGTTATTCTTAAAACTGAACAGCACGCCGTTGAGTACATAACGGGTCTCGTCGGTAGAGATGGCGTAAGAAGTTTTGCGCAGACCATCACGCAAATCTTTTTGACGGATCGTCACTACTTTCGCTTCTTCAAACTTCGGCAGCGGCGGAAATTCTTCCTCGGGCAGTCCGAGAATTTTAAAGAAGCTCTGGCCGCTACGAATTGAAGCTGCGTTCTTTCCATCGACATCGATCTGAATTTCACTTGATGGAAGTTCGCGAACGATGTTGAAAAGTCGCCGAGCAGGCAGCGTAGTCGCGCCTTCCTTTTCGACATCCGCTTCGCAACTACCACGCACGCCCACGTCAAGATCGGTAGTGGTTAGATGAATTTCATTGCCGTTCGCCTGCAACAGAACATTGGAGAGAATGGGAAGAGTGGTGCGGGTGCTGACGACGTTTTGCACCTGTTGCAAGCCTTCTAGCAGTTTTTCTTTCGCAACGCTGAATTTCATGATGGACAGGAGCACTTAAGTTGTAAGGCTTTCGATTTTATTCGGCAACCGCAAAAGTCACGCAAAAGCTTTGGCGAGTTGAGATCGATCACTCTACCTCTGCAGCGAGCTATCGATAAACGAGATCGTCTGGCGAATGTTATCTTGCTCGGCCATGCGTTTCTTTACCAGTTTACAAGCGTGCAGGACGGTGCCGTGATCGCGTCCGCCAAACGCGTCTCCGATTTCATTCAGCGAGGCCTTGGTGAGCTCCCGCGCCAGATACATCGCTACCTGCCGTGGAAAAGCGATACTGGCCGGGCGCCGTTTGCTTGTCATATCGGCTATCCGCACATCGAAATGCTCAGCCACGCGCCGCTGGATTTGTTCAATGGTGATGGAGTGCCGTCCTTCTTCCTGCAAAATATCCTTCAGCAAATGCTCGATGACTTCCTGCGTGAGCTCTTTTCCACTGAGCGATGCAAACGAGGCTACTCGCATGAGCGCGCCCTCCAGCCGACGGACATTGGTGCGAATGCGGCTCGCCAAAAACTGGAAAATATCGTCGCCCAATTTGATTTGCATGGTGCGAGCTTTCTTCCGCAAGATCGCCAGACGCGTCTCGATGTCCGGCGGCTGAAGCTCTGCCGTCAATCCCCACTCGAATCGGGAAACGAGGCGATGCTCCAGGTTCGCGATCTCCGATGCCGGTCGGTCGCAGGAGAGCACAATTTGTTTATGTCCGTCGAAGAGCGTATTGAACGTGTGAAAAAATTCCTCCTGCGAGCGTTCTTTGCCTCCGAGAAACTGGATGTCATCGATCAAAAGAAGATCGGCCTGGCGATAGCGCTTACGGAATTTGACCAAATTACTGTGCTGGATGGCATCGATGAATTCATTGATGAAGAGCTCGCTGGAGAGATACATCACCTTCACGTTTTTATTTTTTGCCCAGACGTACTGACCGATCGCCTGCATCAGATGCGTCTTGCCGAGACCAACGCCGCCATAGATGAATAGCGGATTGTAAGTGCGCGCAGGAGCCTGCGCGACGGCGAGAGCCGCTGCGTGCGCAATTTCATTGTTCGGGCCAACCACAAAAGACTCGAACGTGTTTCGCGGATTGAGCCCGAGGACGCTTGCGCTCGTTTTTGCGCCAGCGGATGGCTCCGGCGAAATCTCTTTGAGAACAGGCAAATCTTCCAACGGCGTTTGCCCTGACGTCCCCGAGGGCGAGGCAAACTTCACCGCCCGTGGACTCCCAAGTGCGCTAACAATCGCGTTCTGCAACGCGGTTATGTAGTTACTCTCGATCCAAAACTGATAGATGTTATTTGGAACGCGAAGCGTGAGCGATTTCTCCGTCGCTTCTACGAGTTCGACCGCAGAAAACCACCGATTGAAGCTATCGGCACTAATTTGCGGTTTCAGGGCGGCCGCTAATCGCTGCCAGAGTTGGGCGCATTTCTTGTCCATCGCAACTTGTTAACAGTGTTACACAATTGCCACAGAGGCCTGTGCCCGGGAAAATGGGCTCGCAGCCCCAAGGTCATCCCGACCTCGTCGCCGGCGAATTTCCCAAAGGAAATGCTCAGCGAAAATGCCGGAAACGCGTAGATACGAGGGGAAATTGAGTTCTTTAGTGTCCAGTCGCGAAGGGGCGATGGAGAGGCTGTCATTCGCGGTAGCTGTTTTATTCGAAGAATTTTGGGATGGTTCCATTCGCGCAGCTAAAAGTTTCTGAGAAATGTTCACAACTTATTCACATTCGCTCCCGTCGCTGTCCCGCCAGCGGGCTTGAGACTAGAAACCGCCACTAAAATCAACAAGAAAAAAATGAATTTTATTTTTAGCGAGCAAGAAAAATTTCTTGACTGAAAAACCAAAATGAGCGTTCCAGGAGCAACGATAATTTTGAGCTAAGACCGGCAGTCGACTCCGAAAAGTTTCCGCGAGTTGACTGAATCGGCGTGTGTACGCATTTTTGCCACTTCAGCCTGCTCGAGGGAATATTCGGCGAATCGAAAATGCCCGAAAAGCGAACGCAAATGACGAGTCAGAAAACGAACCGCGTCATCTTTTTCATTCGAGGCAGGGCAATCAGGCGTACCCTTTGCACCGGCTTCGTTGCTTTCTTTTTGTCGGGCTCATATGCCTCGAAAGCTTTCGGAATAGAAGAGCTGTTGCCACCCTTTGGTTTTCGCTGGAACGACTCCATGGCGCGCGTGGAAGCGATATTGCATGGCGCGAAAGCCAAAATCGTGTCGAGGGAGAAAAAGGAGAACCGGGAGATATGGACAGTGGAAGGACTCGTCCACCCTGGATTGAAGCGCACGCTCTTCACGTTCAAAGCAAGGGGCCTGATCGGAGTAGAACTGCAGTACGAGTATCCGGAATGGAATATCGAACGCTATAACCAGCGAATGGGAGAGATTCGCAAATATTTCGATGAAAAGTACGGAACGGGAAAATTGGTCTCCCGTTCCCGCGATACCGACACTGACGTGATCCAAACGCTGGTTGGCTATCAATGGATGGTCGGCGCGACGATGCTTGAGCTATTTTATTTCTCGGCCCAACACGACACGCTCGTTTACCGGACGATCAGTGTAGATTACAAAGCACTCTAGCCGTCTCACCCGCGCCGCCGCCAAAACGCTTTGACGTGCAGAAGTCAGGAAGCGCGGACTGATGGAATTACAGGTGGGCGTGGCGTCGCCAGCTGGCGGCAATTACAACGTCGTCTCAGTCACAAGCGATTGTTCCTCTTCGGGGCGAATGCGCTTGCCGCGTCTGCTTTCGTTTTGCAAGCGTTTCAGCCGACTCGACAAGGCTGCTTTTACCGCAGAATTCATGCGATCAATAAAAAGGATCCCATGAAGATGATCGAATTCATGTTGAATCACGCGCGACAACAAGCCGCCTGCTTCGATCTCGACATTGTCGCCTTGCAGAGTTTGCGCATGTGCAATCGCCGATTTCGACCGTGCGATGTCGGCGGAAATTTCTGGAAAACTTAAGCAGCCTTCCACTCCCATCTCGGTTCGGCCGCGCAACTCGATTTCAGGATTGATCAAGACCAGCGGCATCGCAATCGCTGGATCGACGTCTTTGGCATTCAACTTCATCGTGCTTGGCCGATCTTCGACCTGCGAAACGTCGATTACGGTGAGTTGCAAGGCCTCACCAATTTGCTGTGCTGCCAGGCCCACGCCGTGCGCAGTATGCATCGTCTCGATCATGTTCGCAGCGAGTTCGCGAATATGACCGTCGATCTTCTCGATCCGCTTCCCTTTCGTCCGCAGGATCGGATCACCGTACTGCACGATCGACAAGATCATTTCTCTTCGCGGGTAAAGGCCGGCAAATTTCGGACGCCCGCAAGTTTTAACGCATCCATCACTTTGATGATCGCGCCAAAGGAAGCCTTTCTGTCCGCTTGCAGTGCCAATGTTGATTTACGCGCACCAGGTAAATCGCGCACCGCGCCTTCCAGCGCGTCCACGCTTACGGCGCGTCCGTCCAGTTTGACGTCATCATTTTCATCAACGCTGACAATCGCGTGTTCGAGTTCAGCAGGCAGCTCCTTCGCTGTTTTGGACTCCGGCAGATTGATCTGAACCTCCGGCTGGTCCTTCTTAAAAGTCGTCGAAACGACAAAAAAGATCAGCAGAATGATGAGAATATCGACGAGCGAAACGATAATAATGAGGGGCGCACGCCGTTTTCGCACTGCAAAATTCATGGCTTGAAATTCGCTGTGAGTCTCACGCTACCGGTGTCGATAGCTGAGCAGCGGATGACGGTTTTGTTCTTTCGAATTCGCGCGACGAGCGACCGTAATAGCATTTGTTAATTAACTCGACCACCAATGTCTCCATCTCCACTGACATCACTTCCACTTTTCTGGAAAAATAGGTGAACCCGATCAACGTCGGCACGGCAATCGAAAGTCCAAAAACAGTCGCATTGAGTGCTTCGGCGATGCCGAGCGCGATCTGGCGCGTGTCCGATGCGCCGGTGCTTAAACCAAGATGCGAAAAAACGTGCACGAGGCCCGAAACTGCGCCGATCAAACCGAGCAAGGGTGCGATGCCTACAATGACTTCGAGAACGATGAGACCTCTTTCCAGGCGCACCATCTCGTGACGCGCCCGCGTTTGAACCACTTCCACGTTTTCCGAGCGCGGACCACGCAAATGTTGCAACGCCACACGCGTGATCTGCGCTAGCGAGGAGGGATCATGATGCACAAGACGTGAGAGCCGCTCGGGACCGCCTCCTGGTACCAAACGTTCTATTTCCTCCTCGATTGCCGGCGGCATCACCTTTTTCTCTCTCAACGCGAAACCGCGTAAAATCATTGTCGTCAGAGAGACAATCGAGCAGGCGAGCAGCGGCCACATAAAGAGGCCGCCCCTTTGGAAGAACCCGAGTACGATCTTCACGGTCTCCGGAGCTTGAACACTTATCGCGGCGATAATCATCAATTTGGATAGATAGTGAAAGTGAATCCGTCCACTTCCAAGCCTTCAGACGGCAATGTGTTCGCAACATCCTCGGGAATTGGCGGAAGGTGTGCCTCCAGCACCGATTGCAGGCAAACATTGGCAAATGCCTCGTTCGAACTGTTCTCAGTAATTTTCAGGCTCTTCACTTGTCCGCTTCGATCGATGTAAAATCGAAGCCGCAGGGTGCCGATATTAACTAAATCACGTTTCCGATCCACATAAGTATACCAGCGCGAGCCAACGGCATCTTTCAGAATTTTCTCGTACCGGCCAAGCGGCGTGCCAAAGGCATTAACCGAAGAACTCCCGCGGTTAGTAATCTTCCCTGAGATATGAGTTCGCTCCTTCCAGGGCCGATATGAGGATTGCGTTTGTGCCGCAGCCGAAGGCTCGACTGCCGGAGTCGCCCTCGCGGTTAACATGGCAAATTGTTCCGCTGCGGTAACCGGACCGGGTTGTGTCTGCGGCGCCGCCGCGGGATTCGGATTTGCCCGCGGCGCAGCGCTCGGTTGCGGTTGCGCTCCATTCATTTGGAGCGAGTAGGCATGTGTTTCCAAATCGACAGACGGCCGATCTTTTCCCGCTTGCGACGGTAGCGGCGCTTCGCCACTTGCAGGAAGTTCGCTCGCTGCGATGGAGTTGGCATTGGATTCAAACGTTTTTTCCTTCGGCGCTTCCGCTGATTTTTTCGACTCGTCGGTCTCGATGAACGCGGGGTTTTTCGAGACCGGCGAAAGATCGACAAACGTCAACTCAACCGGGTTTTCCTCAAACGAAGCGGTTGGCGAGAGAACTCCACTTAATGCAGCGAGCAGACAGGCCACTGCCAAATGAATAAGGATGGCCGCAACTAACGCTAGGAAAACAGTCCGCGCATCGTATTCGTGGTCGAGCGTCCGGCTGCCTGGCCGAGCAAACATGATATCGGCCGTCGTCATGAGAGCGGTCTGGTAATGATGATAAACGAATTCAGGCTTAGAGCTTCCTCAGTTTAAAGCCTCAACATTATCTCAGCCTAAGGCCACTGACAACTTGCCTGGCTATGGAATTCCTATTCTTGCCATTTTCTTGCTTGCTTGCGGGACACTGCCGACTTTCGCGCGCGAGAGAGAGCATGATGAAACAAATATTGCTGCGCGTAGCCCCCGTGTTCGCCAAAATGGCTTTCGGAAAATTCGCGCAGCCGCGCCGTGTTCAATTTTCGTGCCCGTGGAAAATAGTGCTGTCTCAAAACGCGCTCAATCCAGACATCGATGGGAAAAGCGCGCAACCTTTCATAGGCGAAAAGCATCACACAATTAGCGATCTTTGCACCCACGCCTGGCAGTTCACAGAGCTGCTGCCGAAGATCGGTATCGGAAAGTACTTGCCACTCATCGAGATCCACTTCGCCCGAATCAACAAGCCGGGCGGTGGCGAGCAGATGCGCCGCGCGATAGCCGACCGCGCATTTGCGCAATTCCCTTTCTGAATTTTTAGCTAGGCGCTCCGCAGAGGGAAATGTGTGAACGATGCAACTGTCCGCCCCGGAGCAATGGTCCTTCGACAGATCGATCTTGAGCGCCACGCCGAAACGTTCGCGCAACGCCTTGGAAATTTGCCGGATATGCGCGACCTGTTTCATCGACGAACAGATAAACGTGGCCAGGCATTCCCACCTTGGCTGCCGAATGATCCGCAACCCACGACAAAACAACCGTGCTGCGTTCATTACAGGGTCATCCGGGAACGAGGCACAGATTTCTGCCAGCCGATGATCAAGAGCGAAATAATGGGCAACGATTCTGGGGAGTGCACGCGTCTCGGGTGCCGGCCATGGCGCCCCGCCAAGTATTAAGACGGTACCATTCTGTTCGACGTAAACTGGCAAATCGCCGATCGTGCCCACAAATCCCCGTCCAGCCTTTTCCCAGTGGAAGACCTGGCCCGAATTGAGCGTCATGGCCAGATTGAAGTCTCGCGCGCAAATTTCCGTAATCTTCATGGCGATCGGGTATCGAGTATCTAGCATTCAGCATCGGTCACGAGCACGAGCAAGAGCAAGGGAAAGAGAGCGAGACAATCTGTGTTTCATCTGTATTCAAGGTTTCGGCTGGCTCACCGCAGCGTCTGTGGCTAAATAACCGCCGAAATGGACGTGCGCCTCGGAATTGATACCGGCGTTCTGCTTTTTTATTTCGTCGCCATCATCGCAATTGGCCTGTTTATGGGTCGGCGCGAGCGCGACCTCGCCGATTTCGCACTTGGTCGACGGCAAATCGCGTGGTGGGCCATTCTTGCTTCGCTTATCGCCGCGGAAACCAGCGCTGGAACATTTTTCGGCACGCCTGGCGAAGGCTTCACTTTTCGAAACTACACTTACCTCCAGCTCGCCCTTGGCACGATCCTCGCGCGCGTTTTGGTCAGCTACATTTTCATCAAGCCGTACTACGACTACAAAGTTTATTCGATCTACGAATACCTGACCGCGCGTTTCGGGGTCGGGACCAAGAACGCAGCATCAGCCGTTTTCCTTTTCACAAGATTGCTCGCGTCGGGCGCGCGCTTGTACGTCGCAGCGATTGCCCTCGCGCTCGGCTACGAAATGGTTCGTGGCGTCCGGCCTAATCAGACTGAAACACTTTTCATCTACATCGGCGCAATCGTCGCGATTGTGCTTTTGACTGCGATCTACACGACGCTCGGCGGAATTAAGGCGGTCATCTGGACGGACGTCATTCAGGCGTCGATCATGATCGGCAGCGCACTGACCGCTGTCGGTCTGCTTTATTTTTCGATTCCGGGCGGCTGGCACGAAATCGTTCAGCGTCACGGCGAGTTTCACGTTTCGGATTTCATCACTAGCGGGTTGAATCCCGCTAAAAGCGGTTGGGAGAAAATTAAAGGGATGTTTGCAATCGAATACACGATCTTCGCCGGCCTAATCGGTTCCACTTTTATGACCATGTCCACGCACGGAACAGATCAGGATATGGTGCAGCGGATGTTGACTGCGCCGGATGTGCGCCGCAGCCGGCGCTCGGTGATCATGTCAGGTCTTGCCGATATCCCGATTGCTTTCACTTTCCTTAGCATCGGCGTGCTGCTTTGGGTCTTCTATCAGACCCATACGGATCCGGCGTTGCCGAAAACTCCAAACGAAATTTTTTGTCACTACATCCTTTACGAAATGCCGGTCGGCATTCGCGGCCTGCTTCTGGCCGGAATATTCGCGACCGCGATGGGTTCGCTCAGCACGGCTTTAAACGCCCTGGCCACAAGTTTTACGCGCGATTGGTACGAGCCATACATCAAGCCAGGCTCGACCGCAGAGCAGAGTTTGAGTGCCGTGCGCTGGGCAACCGTGGCCTTCTCTATTTTGATGATTGTCGTTGCTTCAACCACAGCCTTTCTCGTGATCGTCTACCCAAATGTACGGATCATCCCGATTGTTTTGGGAATTTACGGTTACACCTACGGCTCAGTGCTCGGCATTTTTCTTACAGGCATGCTGACCAAATCCCGCGGCAACAACTTCGGCAATATCGTCGCGATGATCATCGGCTTCGTCGTTGTCGCGATCCTGAGTGGTCTCCCCAACAATATCGCCGGCCTTTTCGGCGGCAGGCTCTATCCGCAACCGCCGTGGCTGCCAGTGATGGAATTTCCCTGGTGGATCTGCTTCGGCACGATCGTCACCTTTTCAGTGGCGGTTTTGTTCCGGAGTGGCCGCGAACATCATCCACCGGTTGTGGCTTAACTCTAATGTAACCCAGAAATTTGACTGGCCATCGTTAGCTCACTATTCGTAACAGGCAGTCTTTTTTACGCGATCCTCAACTATTGTAATTCCATGGCCCACGTCGTCACCGAGAAATGTAACGGATGCAAGTTCACCGACTGTGTAGAAGTGTGCCCGGTCGCGTGCTTCTACGAGCTGGAGACCCAGGTGATCATTCACCCCGATGAATGCATTGACTGCATGGCATGTGTAGAGGTGTGCCCGGTGCATGCCATCTATGCGGACATGGATCTTCCTCCGGAGTTCACGAAAGATACCGAGTTCAATGCGGTCAAGGCACAGGAGGTGAAGGACTCAGGCGGGGAGGCGATCACAGTCCGCAAGGATCCTCTGCCTACCGCAGCAGAGCGAAAAGCGGCCCTCGGCTACTGAGCGAGCAGCCTGCGCGGACTTTCGATTGCCGGGATAACCATAGTCCCTCATTCCGTTCGTCAGCCAGCTTGATCTTCACGGGGCTCGCATCTAATTCTCGGTCAGCTATGCCAGCTCCCCCCTGTGATTGCCGACCTTGTGGACCGCTTTGAACAGCAAGGCGACGCCTATAAATCAGGCCAATACAACGAAGCCCAACTTCGCAAAGAGTTTGTCGATCCGATGTTCAAAGCGCTTGGCTGGGACATGGAAAACATCAGCGGTTATGCCGAAGCCTATAAAGACGTAATTCATGAAGATGCGATCAGGATTGGCGGCGCAATCAAAGAACTAGATGATATAATTCTCACACGCGACCTGCCGGAACAAGGTTTGCGCGCGGTGCGATATTGGCACGGTCGTGCTGGTTCATCGGAACAACGCCGGTTACGAGGTGGAGTTCACTTCTTTGGATGGCGAGACCATCGCCGTGATTACGTTGATGGCTGATCAAGTCCGTGCCGCCGAAGCAGGTGAAATTGCTCACGTGCGTTCTCTGGCAGCAGCCTGATCGGTTTTCCTGCCTTCCTAACTCAAAATCTGCGTCACCCGCGTAATCAGCGAGTTCTCCAGGCAACTTTGTTGTAGAGCGGCCGACACTCCGAAGGCCTTCGCGAGCAGGCAGACCGCGTCGCTACGTCTTTTTGTCTTTAGCCAGCTTGAGCGACAAATCCCTCAACTGGCGCGGATCGACTTCGCTTGGCGACTGCGTCATCAAATCGATGCCGCGGTTGTTTTTCGGAAACGCCATGACGTCGCGGATGCTTTGTTCGCCGCAAATCAACATGACCAGTCGATCAAGCCCGAGCGCAATGCCACCGTGGGGCGGAGCACCCAGCCGAAACGCGTGAAGCAAATGGCCGAACTGTGACTGGCGATCTTCCGCAGTGATTCCAAGCACCTCAAACATTTTCTCCTGCAGCTGCGGCTCATGGATTCGCATGCTGCCACCGCCGATTTCCACACCGTTCAACACGACGTCGTAAGCTTCAGCGCGAACATCGGGGAATTTCTTGGCGTCAAACAGCGGCATGTCTTCCGCTTTCGGGCGAGTAAAGGGATGATGCATGGCATTCCATTTGTTTTCCTCCGGACTCCATTCGAAAAGCGGAAAATCTGTGACCCAGAGGAAATCCCAGTCCGGCGCGCCCTCGCCGCGGGGAGCAGGCTCAGGTCGCGCCCTACCGTGCAATTCCTGAATCTCAGCAATCCGTAGTCGCAATCGGCCAAGCACTTCACAGGCGATCTCCCATTTGTCGGCGCCGAAAAATACACAGTCACCTTCTTCGATTTGCAATTTTGATTTCAGTGCAGCCTTCTCAGCATCAGAGAAGAATTTCACGATGGGCGATTTCCATTCGCCATTCTCGATCTTGATAAATGCAAGCCCTTTTGCGCCGTGTAACTTTGCTATTTCAGTTAGCTCGTCGACTTGGCCGATGGTGATTCCAGCAAAACCTTTCGCATTGATTGCTTTCACCACGCTCCCCGCATCGAGCACACCGCGGAAAACCTTGAAGCTGCTTTCGCGAAAAATTTCGCCGAGATCGACGAGCTCCATTCCAAAGCGGCGGTCAGGTTTATCGCTTCCGTATCGGCTGACTGCCTCCCGATAGGTAAGGCGATCAAATGGCGTTTTGATGTCCACGTTGAACGCTGCTTTAAAAATCGCCGCCAGCATTCCTTCCGTGACTGCGAAAATGTCGTCCGGTGTAACGAACGACGCTTCGATGTCGATCTGGGTAAACTCCGGTTGCCGGTCGGCGCGCAAATCTTCGTCGCGAAAACATCTCGCGATCTGAAAATATTTCTCCACACCCGCGACCATGAGCAGTTGTTTGTATTGCTGCGGAGCCTGTGGCAGCGCGTAAAACTTTCCGGGCATGATTCGGCTAGGCACCAAAAAATCGCGCGCGCCTTCCGGTGTGCTCTTGGAAAGAATGGGCGTTTCGACTTCGACAAAGCCCTGGCTGTCGAGGTAATCGCGCGTCGCTTTCGCGACTCGATGGCGCACCTGCAAATTGCGCGAGAGCCGCGGCCGCCGGAGATCCAAATACCGATGCGTCATCCGCAGATCCTCGTTCTGCGGCTCGGTATCGATTGGGAACGGCAATGTGTCGGCGCGATTGAGAATGCGCAGCTTGCTGGGAATGATTTCAATGTCGCCGCTCGCAAGGTTTGGATTTTCCGTTCCCGGCAGACGCGCGGCGACTCGGCCCGACACTTGGATCACATCCTCACTGCGCAGAGTATGCGCTTCCCTGGCGAGTTCGGCGTTTTCTTCAGGGCGAAAAACAACCTGAGTCAGCCCTTCGCGATCGCGAAGATCAATGAAAATGACGCCGCCGTGATCGCGCGTGACATTCACCCAGCCGGCCAGGGTCACCTGCTGGCCGATGTCGCTCTTGCGAAGTGCATTGCAATCGTGTGTGCGAAACATCTTTTTGTCATTCCGAGCGAAATCGAGGAATCCCGTTGCCAAACCCAAAAGTAATTCGCGAGATCCTTCGACTCCGCCGCGCTCCGCTCAGGATGACAAACTGGGTTGCGCTTGCAAGTGCGCAAGTAGGTGATCGTGCGGCACCAGTTCCTGTTGAGCCGTTGCCATATTCTTGATTTTCACTTGCGGCCATTCGTCGCCGTACAGAAGCGCTACATGCGCGCCGAGGTCTTCGGCGGTTTCAAACTGACGAGCAACCTTTGTTTGAGTTAGCGGGTAATCGATACGGTATCCGCGGTCGCGCAGTTCCTGGATTTGTCCGAGCGCATCGGCACGGCGTTCTTCTTTTGCAATCACGACGTAGATGTCGATCTTGCGATCGCTCGCGATGGCTTGTTCTATGGCTTCGCGAGCGTGTGGCGCTTCGTTGATCAGTTCCCCGAGGACGACATCGCCCATGGCGAAACCGAGCGCGGGCAGCGAGACCGCGCCGTCGCTCAGTTGCCCGATCAAGTTGTCGTAACGTCCGCCGCCCGCGATGGCGCGAAATTTTCCGGCACGGTCGAACACCTCAAACACGATTCCCGTATAATAAGCAAGACCGCGGACGATTCCGATATCGATGGCCACAAAATCCGCCAGGCCGCGCACGCGCAGCGCATTCAGGATCTTGCTGAGCTTCTCGCTTTCTCCGCCGTTTTTTAGAGTGGCAAAAATATGCTCCGCCAGGTTGCCGAGTTTCTCGGCTGTCTTCTCACGCGGTTCGCGCCCCAATTTGTCAATCGCTTGAAGGATTTCGTCCCACTGATCTGCCGCGACGCCTTTTTCGCGCAGAAAATCTGTCCAAAATTCACGGTCGCTGATTCGGACAACGAAATCGTTCGCTGTAAATCCGAATTCACGGAGGACATCGATGCACAGCGCGAGAAGCTCGATATCTGCTGCAAGATCTGCTTCACCGACAATGTCGCAGTTGAGCTGGAAATGTTCGCGCAGGCGGCCGCGCTGCTGTTTTTCGTAGCGAAAGAATTGGCCGATGGAGAACCATTTGAGCGGTTTTTTGAATTCGCGCTCGTGGGCGGCGGCGACGCGGGCCAGCGTAGGCGTCAGCTCGGGCCGCAGCGCGACTTCGCGTTCGCCCTTGTCGATAAAATTAAAGAGTTGGTGAACGATCTCTTCGCCGCTTTTCTTTCTGTAAAGCTCGGTCAGCTCAAGTGGTGGACCTTCCCATTCGACGAACCCGTAGCGACGCGCTACCTCGCGCCAGCGCATAAAGATGTAACTACGCTTTGCACAGTCCTCGGGGAGGAAGTCGCGAAAACCTGGTAAGGCCTGCATAGATGTCCCCTTACATTGCTCTGGCCATGCAAGGGGAATTACGGCTCCGTAGGCGACCGTGCGAGGCGGAATTTACGATACCAAGGCGTAACTGAAGAAACTCCGGCATTAAGGGGCCGGAGCCATATGCGATGGAGAACATCCATTTAATCAAAGCAGAGGGACAAATATGAAACAAACGAGATTAGTGAAAATATTGACAACAGGCGTGCTTTGCGCGGCAGCGCTGGGCAGCGCGCTGGCACAGGAGAGCACGACCACAACGACCGTGGATCCCGTGACTGGCACCACCACGACTGCCACGACATCAACCGCAGGCACGATTACCGCTTACACGCCGGATTCGGATTATATCATGTTCCAAACGGCGCCCGGCGTGGCCCCGGTACGATACTACTACACGAAGGACACGACCATTGTCGATCCAGAGGGTCACATCGTCACTTGGTCGGCAATCCGACCGGACATGCCGGCAACCGTGTATTACACAGACGTCGATGATCGCGTAGTGGTACGCAAGATCGTGTTGGCTCAGCCAACCACGATTTACAAAAAGGAGGAAACAACCACGACGACGACAAGTCCGTAATCGCGAAAAGCTGTTTGTCTAAAATCAAAAGCGCCCGCTATAGGGGGCGCTTTTTCATTCTTCGACGCACGTTGCGCCGGCGATTATGGACTGTTCCTATAGATCTAATCCTGATATCCGCTGGGAAATTTTTGGTGCCACTTCCAGGAGCTATCGATAATCGCGTCGACCGATTGGAACTGTGGACGCCAGCCGAGTTCCTTCCTAATTTTTTCTGAAGAAGCGATGAGCCGCGGTGGATCGCCAGGGCGACGCGGTTTTTCGACGATCTCGATTTTTCGGCCAGTGATCTTAAGGCAGGAGTTGATCACTTCGCGGACGCTGGTGCCCCCGCCGGTACCGAGATTGTAGAATTCGCTCTTCGTTGCGTTCAAAGCCAGAATATGCGCCCGGGCAAGATCGACAATGTGGATGTAATCGCGAATACAGGTGCCGTCCGGCGTTTCATAATCCGTGCCATAAATTTCCACATGCGGTTTTTGTCCAAGCGCCGCTTTGAGCACGCTTGGAATTAAATGCGTCTCCGGGCGGTGATCCTCGCCCAGTTTTTCCGACGCGCCGGCTGCGTTGAAGTACCGCAGCGAAACGAACTTCAGATCGTAAATCTGGGCGTACCAGCGCAGAATTTTTTCAAACGCTAATTTGGATTCGCCATACGGATTGATCGGGCGCGCCGTCGCAGTCTCGTCGATTGGCAGCCGGTCGGGCGGCCCGAAAATCGCGCAGGTTGAGGAAAAAACAATCCGCTCGACGTGCGTTGCAACCATTGCATCAAGCAGATTCAAGCCGTTGGAAATGTTATTGCGAAAATATTTCGACGGATCGCGCATAGATTCGGCTACGAGCGCGCTTGCGGCAAAGTGCATCACTGCATCCGCACGCGTGCTGTAAAGCGCCGCCTCGATTTGATGGCGATCCGCAAGCTCCCCGTGGATAAATTTCGCGCGTGGATCTAGGGCGCGACGGTGGCCTTCGCTGAGATTATCGAAGACTGTTACTTCGTGGTCTTCATCGAGAAGCAGTTCCGCGCAAACGCTCCCGATATAGCCAGCGCCGCCAACGACGAGAACTTTCATCCGGCGAAATTGCGGTGTGCCTGCACACCATGTCAAAAGAAAGCGTAACCGGCTACGTCTTCTTTTTTGCTGAGATTTTTGGTTACAGGCTGGTGAGCAACTTTTTCTTCTGTTGCCCTTTTTTCTGCTGCAAACTGGTGACCATCTGCCGGACGCAACGATGTTTGGTGCGCGGCGTCAGAACTTTCAAGCTCTCTTCCTCCGAGCCCCATTGCAAAACATCGATATCGACGCGACGAACGCCCCAGCGGTGCATGTCGAGGCGGCTCGGTTTGTAAAGATCGATCGTGTCTGTGCCGACGAGCGCCATCCCGTAATCGTCAATGACGTATTCTTCGTTTGTGTCGGCGATTCGAAACCGCGTGCCGAGTGGGAAACGCGACCAATCAGACGCGGCGCTCATCACGTGGCAGCCGGAAAGGCGACAGTCTAGCGCGTTATGGCATCCGCTTCCCTCGTTATGAGTATAGGCGGTTGTGCGCACATTGTGCACGCGTTGTTTAGACGCAAGGTTGGGTTTTGACTGCGTGGCGCAGCCGACGACGAAGCAAGCAACAATTCCTGCCAATGTAACGTTAAGGCGCTTCTGCATTTAGGTTAAGGCGCTTCTGCGTTTGCAGTTCTGCGGCCTCAATAGCAGGCGCAGCCGACGAGGGCAAGCAATAAATTACAGAAAATTCCCTAAGGCAGATGACGGCCTGGTCCGCAGGCGACTCGTCAAGAATGTGACTTTTCAACTCCGGCATCAACGATGCCGGCTACAGCGCTACTGCGTTGCCGCCGACGAGAGCTCGCTGGTGCAATACGGACAACGCTTGGCCTGAAAAGGGATCTTCATTGCGCAATCAGGGCAGTCCTTCTTATCGGGTTCTTTCTCGGCGGGCTCCCTAATTGTAGTGATTAACCGGACGAGTAGAAAGACTGCGCCTGCGATAATGAGAAAGTTAATCACAAGCGTGATGAAGTTCCCATAGTTCCAAGTAATCGCCCCGGCTTTAGCTGCGTCAGCAGGAGTATTGAATGCCGTCGAGCCGTCTTTGGCCACACGCAGAATGACAAACTTATTTGAGAAGTCGAGTCCACCGGTAAGGAGGCTGATCGGCGGCATTATGACGTCTTTGACCAGCGAGCTGATGGTCGAACCGAAGGCTGCTCCGATAATCACGCCGACAGCGAGATCGACTGCATTGCCTTTAATGGCGAATTTTTTGAAATCCTCCCAAACTTTTTTCATACGACGATGTTCACCAGCCTTTTGGGGACGACAACGACATTGCGGACGACCTTGCCCGTAGTGAATTTTTGAATCTTAGGATTCGTGAGGGCAGCGGTCTTGATCTCGTTATGGGTGGCCGAGGTCGACATTCTCATCCGGTCCCGCACTTTTCCGTTCACTTGGATGGCGATTTCAACGTCATCTTCGACTAGGAATCGCTGGTCGTAGCCTGGCCATTCTTGTTCGGTTATGTCGCGGAGATCGTCTCGAAACTTTGCGTTTAATCTTTCCCAAAGTTCAGAAGTGAGATGCGGCGCAAATGGATTGAGCAGAACGAGAAATGTGCGCATTGCTGATAAAGGAATCGTTTCTGCATTGGTAAATTCGTTTACAAAAATCATCATCTGCGAGATGGCGGTGTTAAACGAAAATGACTCGATATCTTCAGTAACTTTCTTGATGGTGGCATGGGTCATCTTCCGCTGCGCCTTTTTTGGATCGACCTGTATGATTCTTCCGGATAACACCCAGTTGCCTTCCTGATTTTCTACCACGAACAATCGCCAAACGCGCGCGAGGAAGCGCGCCACGCCTTCGACGCCGCGCATGCTCCAGGGTTTCATTTGCTCCAGCGGTCCCATAAACATCTCGTAACAGCGGAAAGCGTCTGTGCCGTACTGGTCGATCACGTCGTCGGGATTGACGATGTTCCCGCGCGACTTGGACATCTTTTGGTTGTCCTCGCCCAGGATGATTCCCTGGTTCACTAATCGCTGAAAAGGTTCCGGTTTGGAAACATAGCCGAGATCGAATAACACCTTGTGCCAGAAACGTGCGTAGAGCAGATGCAACACGGCGTGCTCGGTGCCGCCGACGTAGAGGTCCACGCCACCGGGTTTCGCACTGCCCATCCAGTAACGTTCCGCTTTTTCGCCGACAAAGCGTTTGTCGTTACCCGGATCGCAGAATCTCAGGTAATACCAGCATGAGCCTGCCCATTGCGGCATGGTATTCGTCTCGCGCAACGCTCTGTCGGAATAGCGAACCCAATCTTTCGCCTTTGCCAGCGGAGGTTCGCCTGTCCCGGTCGGCTTGTAATCGTCCAGCAGTGGCGGAACCACTGGCAGTTCATTTTCGCTGAGTGCTTCGTGCTTTCCGCTCTTCCAAAGAATGGGAAGCGGCTCGCCCCAGTAACGCTGGCGCGAAAACAGCCAATCGCGCAGTTTGTAATTGATCGCGCCTTTACCGGCATCGTGTTGCTCAAGCCATTTGGTAATTTTCTTTTTGGCTTCGCCAGTCGGCAGGCCCTCAATTATCGGCGAATTGATCGCAATCCCCTCACCGACGAATCCGATCGGATTTTCGTCGCCTGGGGGCTGCACGACTTCGCGAATCGGTAAATCGAACTTCTGGGCAAACTCTAGATCGCGCTGGTCGTGCGCGGGCACACCCATGATTGCGCCCGTGCCGTAACCGAGCAGCACATAATCAGCGACCCAGATTGGAATTCGCTCGTTGTTCACGGGATTGACTGCGTAGGCGCCGGTGAAAACGCCGGTTTTTTCTTTCGCGAGGTCCGTTCGCTCCAGATCGCTCTTCTGCGCCGCACGCGCGCGATATTCGCGAATAGCAGGCCATTGCTCTTCGGTCACGATTAGATCGACAAGTGAATGTTCGGGCGCGAGCACCATGTAAGTAGCGCCATAGAGCGTGTCAGGGCGCGTTGTGAAAACCCGGATTCTGCTATCCGTACTCCGCGATCCACGATCCGCGATCTCAAAATCGATTTCGGTGCCTTCACTCCGCCCGATCCAATTACGTTGGAGCAACTTAATTGCCTCTGGCCAATCGAGTCGTTCCAGTTCGTTTAGGAGTCGCTCGGCATAGGCGGTAATTCGCAACATCCATTGGCGCATTGGTCGGCGGACAACTGGAAAGCCACCAAGCTCGCTTTTTCCATCGACAACTTCTTCATTAGCCAGAACCGTGCCCAGCTCGGGGCACCAATTCACTGGCACATCAGCGACGTAAGCGAGCCGAACCTCATCGGGATTTTCGCCGCGATAAGTTGAAATCGGCTCTGCTTTATGAGTCGCGGGATTAAACCATGAATTGTAAATCTGGAGAAAAATCCACTGCGTCCACTTGTAGTAGCGCGGATCGGTGGTGTTGATCTCTCGCTGCCAATCATAGGAAAAACCGATGCGTTGGAGCTGTCTCTTAAATTTCGCTACGTTCTCCCGCGTCGTGATCGCTGGATGTTTTCCGGTTTTGATCGCATATTGTTCCGCCGGTAATCCAAATGCGTCCCAACCCATCGGATGCAAAACATTGAAGCCACGCATCCGTTTGTAACGAGCGACAATATCGGTGGCCGTATAGCCTTCTGGATGCCCGACGTGCAGACCTGCTCCGCTCGGGTATGGGAACATGTCGAGGATGTAGAACTTCGGCTTCGATTGGTCGAAATTTTTGTCGCCGGGATTTGGTGCATGAAAACGCTGCCGCTCTTCCCAGATCGCCTGCCATTTTGGTTCGATCTGATGGAATGGGTACGGTTTGCGGCGCTCACCACTCATGTCGAGACTATTTCTTAGCAAAGCAGGAAAGCAGGAAAAGAAAATGGATTTACTGGTGGCTACACGCAACGCGCACAAGACGCGCGAGATTCGACAGATTCTCGGACCTGGCTTCGCCGTCAGCGATCTGTGCTCGCATGAGATTCCCGAGGTACACGAAAGCGGAAAATCGTTCGAAGAAAATGCGACACTGAAAGCAGTCGCCATTTCCAAGTATTTTCCGGGGCTCGTTGTCGCAGATGATTCGGGACTGGAAGTCGATGCGCTTGGTGGCGCGCCTGGAGTATTTTCGGCGCGTTACGCGGGCCACGAGGCAAGCGATAAACAAAACATCCAAAAGTTACTGGGCGCGCTTGCACGAATCGAGCCGAGGGCGAAGCGATCAGCGCGCTTCCGTTGCGTGATTGCGCTCGCGCGGAGGGGTGAACTGCTCGGGACATTCGAAGGAATTGTCGAGGGAACAATAACGGAGCAAGCGCGGGGGCTGCGCGGATTTGGCTACGATCCCATTTTCATTCCGTGCGGATTCCAACAGACTTTTGCCGGGTTGCCTGCGGAAGTGAAGAACAGAATCAGCCACCGGGCCAAGGCGATTCGCCTCCTCGCCGCTAACCTTGCACCTCTTAAGACGCGTGGCTACGGCCCAGGTGGCGCCGGAGCGCCGGCAGGTGGGGCCCCTGGAGGCGGAGCCGCACCCCCAGGACCAGCGGCTGCCCTGATTTGATATCCCACTTTTGTAATTCCGACCTGGCGAACTTTGTCTAGGACTCCGATGACATCGCCGTACACGGCCGTCGGCGCTGCGCTGATTGAGATTTTGATGTCAGGATTTCCCCGGTGGAGGTCAAAAAGTCGCGGGAGGACTTGGTCTTCTGGGACGTACTGGTTATCGAAAAACACCGCGTTTCCCTCGAGAACTTTTACGGAGACGAAATCCTTTACTCCGCTTGGCGGAGGCCCCTTTGCAGCTGGCAAATTGACCCGAATGCCTTTCATGTGAGTCTGGCTCAGGCTTACCATCATAAAGCTGGCGAGCAAAAAGAACATGATGTCGATGAGTGGAATGATCTCAATGCGCGCTCGTTTGTGCGGAACTGGTGAAGCTAGTCTCATATTGTGGAATCTAGTACGAGGCGCCTGTCATGGTGAAGGTGATGGGAATCCTGACCTTGGACACTGAGCCGGGTCTAAATCTCCAACGTCGGAAGGTGCTCACCGCGGCGTCATCTAGTATAGAGTTCCCAATGCTTTGCGTGACACTGGCGTTAGTCACATTGCCACTTGCGGCGTCAACGTCCACGGTGATCACTCCACTTCCCATGATCTTGTGTGCGCGCGCCTCGTACGGGTATGGCGGTCGCGGATTGTAAACGGCGTACGCTTTTGCTTGGGACATCGATAGTGCGGCAGCCTTAATGGGCGTGAATTTTGGTTGTTGCGCGGATGGCGGTGGCCGCGGTGGCGGTGTTCTTTCCTCGACGAACTCCGGCTTAATCTCGGGCGGCGGAGGCGGCTCCGGCAACGGAATGTCTTCCGGCGGCGGCGTGGCCTCCGGTGGGGCCAACGTCGCCTCGACGACCTGCGGCGGTTGAGGAGGAAGCTCTACTGCAACAGCCTCGCGCTTTTGAGCCAGTGCAACGGCCGTGAGGTGGATCCCTACCGCAACGCCAAACGCGGTCCAGAAAAACCACGGGGGTGGTGGTCGGTAAAATAGTGGTTTTACTTTCGTTACTGGCATACCAAATCACCGGGGTCCTGGGACTCCTTTGAGCGATTCGCTCTTAATTTCGAACGAGACTTTATAGTAGCCGGACGAGCGGATTATATCGAGGGCATGGGCAACGTTCAGGTGGGCCGAGTCGCGATCGCCCCGAAGGAACACCTTCGCGTCAGGCGCCGATTGATGCGCCGTCCGCAGCCGATTTAGGAGTTCGTCGTCACCGACTTCGTCCTTATCAAAAAAGTAATGACCGTCTTTATCAACAGAGACGCTCACGTACTCGCGCTTTGTCTGCGTTTCACCCGAAACACCTGAGGGCAGGTTCACCTTGATCCCTTTCAAGTGCACCTGGCTCAGGCTCACCATCATGAAGCTGGCGAGCAAAAAGAACATGATGTCGATCAATGGGATGATCTCGATCCGCGCTTTTTTGTGAGGAATTGGCGAGCTTACGTACATTGGATACCTTTAAATCGACGAGCCTTTCCCAGAGGGTTTGGCTTGCCCTGCGAACTCCATTTCGCGCGCCGCGGTTTGTGCTCCTAACATCACTTCCAAGTTTGTGGCTGCCGTCTGCAATTCGAACTCCAAGTTAGACACCCGGGAAGTGAAAAAGTTAAACGGAATCAGTGCGAAGATGGCAATACCGAGACCGCAGGCTGTGGCAATGAGCGCCTCGGCGATGCCGCCGGTGACAGCTTGCACCGCCAGCTCTTCGTTGCCGAGAAAGCTGAACGACCTAATAAGACCGGTAATCGTGCCCAACAGACCAAGCAACGGCGCCAAAGTTACGAGCGTGTCCATGACGACGAGGAATCGACCGGCGCGTTTGATCTCGATGCCCGCAGCGACCTGTAGTGCGCCCTGCAACGAGGCGTGTTGGTGATTGAGACCATTCCACATCATGCGCAAAACGGGATCGCGCGATCCGCGGGAAAGCCTCGAGGCCTCCGCGACATCGTTTTGCTCAATCGCGGTAAACACTTTCTCGATCCGTTTGGGATCACGACGAAACCAGCGGCCGGTCCACCAAAAAATTCGCTCGATCACCACAGTGAGCCCGATGATCGATACAATCAAAATCGGCCACATGATTGGACCGCCCTTGCGGAACTTGTCGATTAACCAATTGCTCCCGAGTACGCCGCCACTCGCTTCAGCCGCCGGCGAGGGGCTTGCCGATGCGGTTGGCGCAGGGCTTAACGTAGCCGTGACCGTCGCTTCGGGCGCGGCAGCCCCAGCAGGAGGGGCAGGGGCGGTTGCCCCAGGTGGTAGCTGTGCCGGCGCGGCGGGATTCACCGGGGCGCCCGCCGCCGGACTTGTAGCCGGAGCTCCAGGTGGAGATGTTTGTGGCGCGGCGGGAGATTGCGCAAGCAAAGTTAGGGCGAGCGCGAGCGAAGATAGGCAGATAATTAGTGATGTTTTCATAGTGGAAGCACCCGTTGGTGAATGGCTCGATTAGATACGAGTTTCCGATTATCGGAAATCGAGAAGTTGTGAGTCGAGAAAAAAATTTTCACTTTTTTGTGACGCTCTTACTTTTCGAAGATCGCATCTTTAGTTCGTAATATCTCTATTCGCAGGACGTAAGGCAAGCGCGTTTCAAGAGAGGATATACTCGCACTCTGAACGAATTCTTCCCGCGGTAGGGCGAGCGAACCCGCCAGCCTATTTTTCGCCCAAATATTCCCACTGCTGCAACGCAATCGGGACGTTGCCGTTTTTCCAAAGGAAATCGTGGAACGCGCGGAGATTGAATTTGTCGCCCTGCTGCATGCGCGCGTCAGCGAGAAAGTTCAAGATCTGAAGTTTGCCGATCTGATAGGCGATCGCTTGGCCGGGACCAGTTGAAAATGCAATTGCCTCCTGACGCGCGGTCTGTGCGTCTATCGGAACTTTCTCCTGCAAATATTTCGCCGCTTGATCGAGGGTGAATTCACCGAGCGCGAGCTTTACGTCCACTTCCACGCGCAGCGCGCGCAGTCGCATGAAATTGTAAATGATCTCGCGCGTATGCGGGCTGTCATCAAAGAGCCCGGCCTCCAACATCATTTCCTCGGCGTAAAAACCAATCCCTTCGTTAGCCCCGGAATCGTAGTAATGCCGTCTGATCTTGTCTTCGTGTTTCCAAGAAAGGCAAAGTTGGAGGTAGTGGCCGGGAAGTCCTTCGTGAACACAGATCGGCCGCGGGTCTTCGGCAGTCGCGCGCCAGAAGAAACCGAGTTTGGCTGAAGGCTCGGTCACATAACGAATGCAATTTTGATTTAATCGCGATGGAGAAGTGAAATCGTCAATTTCACCGAATCCTTGCAGCGCCCTCAAATATTCTGGCATTGGTCGCAGAGTGTAGTGTTGAATCCAGTTGGGAACGGTGAGAATCCCGCGTTCGTCGAGAAATTTTCGGATCGACGATTCCTTTGCTGCCGCGTCGACGATCCAGTTATCGATGTTATCCGCCAGCTTCAGGGGCGGCAGATCTTTATTCCGTTGCTTTTCGAAGGCTTCAAACGAAACGGCGCGATTCCATTCCTGTCGTCCCATCGCCAGAACTCGCTCAGGCGAGTAGGGAAGCAGCGCCACATTTAGCAGAAAGAAAGCGTAGGCATCGCGACCGAGCGCAGTTTGTTGCGGAAGCGATGGCAATTTTTCTTGGAGCCACCGCCGAAATTCTTCCAGCGCGTCCGCCGCACGATCGGTCGCACCGTTCAATTCTTGCGGTTTGAGAGTTGTGAATGTTAGAAGCGCGGCCGCCATTTCGCGCAGTCGTGGCCGAATATTCTCGAGCGCTTGCACGGCGACGGTCGCAAACGGCCTCGGCGGATTCACCAGGTTCTCTTCTCCCTGATGCAGGATGGGGCGAATATTTTCGATCCGCGTAACAATCTCACGAGATTGTGCAGCGTTGTACGGTCCTGGCGTAGTGAGCGCTTCAACAATCGGGGTGAGTGTTTGCTCGATGTAAAAGTTGGGGTCGCGTTTCCAACGCGGGTTGATATCGAGTTCCCAACGCACGCGCGACAATGCCGAACCGATCAACTTGTAATCGACTTGTTGCGGAATCGTCCAGGTCGTGGTGTCGATCTTCTTCCAGCGCGACTCGAATTGTTCGAGGTCCTTTCGGCGTTTGCCGATGCTGAAGCTAGACCAGTCGCGCGTGCCGCCCGGTCGCTCGACGCGGTTCACATCATCGCCGGTGAACGGCGCATATTTTTCGCGCCAGTTCCAGAAATCGTACGCCAGTTTATCCAACGACTCAGTTTCTGACCGCAGGTGGCCTAACGACAGGGCAATGAGAGCCAGCGCAACGCAGATTCTCATAGACTTTTAATCCGCGGCTCTCCGCATCGTAATGGCGGCTGGATTCAGGCCGGGCCGATACATCGACATGCCGTAACAGAGCGCGGCGGATTTCTCGCGCGCATAACGAATGCGGTTCAGATTTTCGTCCCACCGTTCTGTTGCCAAAAAATCGAGTTGAGGAAACGTCGCGACAGCAAGTGCCAGTGAAAGCAACGGGACTTTCATTCGCTGTGATTCAACCTGAGTGGTCCAATCCAAACAAGGACGTTCTTACTTGCCGTAGCGGCTGATTCTTTCTAAACCGGCAGCATGCGAATCTTTTTTCGTTACATGGTTGCTGGTTTCCTTCTGTCGATTTTCTGTTGCAGCATTCGCGCTGCCGATCAGACCATTGCGCTAAAAGCGGCGCGAATGTTTGATGGCAAATCGAACGCTCTCATCCAAAACGGCGTCGTTATCGTGCAGGGCGATAAGATTGTCGATGCGGGAAGCAATTTGCAGATCCCGAGCGGCGTAGAGGTGATCGACCTCGGCGAGGCTACGCTTTCGCCTGGTTTCATGGATGCGCACACACATTTGACGGCGGATTTCTCCGGCAATTACAACGAGCGGCGACTGCAACAGCTCGATCTTAATGTTTCCGAGCAGGCGATCCGCGCGACGGCCTTTGCCCGCGCGACTGTCGAAGCCGGGTTTACAACCGTGCGCGATTTAGGTAGCCGGTTCGTCGCTAGCCACGAATTTGTCGATGTTGCGCTTCGGAATTCGATCAACAAAGGGATTATCGTGGGGCCGCGAATGCTGGTTGCGACGAAGGGAATCGGCGCCACTGGTGGTCACTTTGATCCGACCAGCGGGTTTCGTGATTTTCTCTTTGGACGCGAACCGGACTACACTGACGGAATCGCGAATGGTCCCGATGAAATCCGCAAGGCAGTGCGGTTTGAAGTGAAAAATGGCGCGGACGTCATTAAGGCCGCGGTTTCCGGCGGCGTGCTTTCACTCGCTGATGAGGTGGATACGCCCCAATTAACACCGGCAGAAATGGCAGCCCTGGTCGATGAGTCGCATCGGTTGCGAAAGAAAGTCGCTGTGCACTGCCATGGCGATCAGGCCGCGCGTGAGGCAATCGAGGCTGGGGTTGATTCGATTGAGCACGGTTCGTTTATGAAAGCGGAAACGGTGACGATGATGAAGAAGAGGGGAACTTTTCTTACACCCACGCTGATGGCCTCGGAGTGGATCATGGGCAAACTCGACAATTATCCACCGGCATTGCAGGCCAAGGCGAAAGCGGCGACAGCTGCGCGCTCGGAAATGTTTCGCAATGCGGTGAAGATGGGCGTGAAGATTTCGTTTGGAACGGACGCCGCAGTCTATCCACATGGGCAAAACGCAAAAGAATTCAAGCTGATGGTCGATCTTGGTATGACACCGATCGATGCATTAAAATCAGCGACAGCAAACGACGCCGAGCTTCTCGGCATCGCTCAAAAAGTCGGGACGCTGGAAAAAGGAAAACTGGCGGATGTCATCGCGATGCCGGGCGATCCGACTTCGGACATTACAGCAAGCGAGCACGTGTCGTTTGTGATGAAGGAAGGCAAAATCGTCCGGCAAGGCCAGCCCGCGGCGCAAAAGGTTACTGAATCGACGCCGTCGCCAGATGTCGCAGCTCCGGTCGATTGACGTTCCGACGTGTTGGTGCAGGCTTTGACAGGACAGAGATAGTCGCTAGGTTCCTCGTCCCGCTGCTGAATCTTGAGCGAGGCTACTTTCAGGCCGGAGCCTTCTTGCCATAGTCAGTGAGCGAGCATTTGAACTGCACAGAAAATGCAAAGAAATCGAAGCAAACGCTATCGTGTAGCGACGCAACAATTGGACCGAACAAAGCCTTATCGTTTGGCCGATGCGGTCGCAACGCTAAAAAAGTTTTCACCGACGAAATTCGATCAGACGGTGACGCTTTCTTTCCGGCTTGGAGTCGACCCGAAGCAATCTGATCAAATGGTGCGCGGGACCTGCCCACTGCCCCATGGCAGTGGAAAACAGGTGCGCGTGCTTGTTTTCGCCGAGGGCGCAGCTGCGCAAGCAGCGCGCAATGCGGGTGCAGATTATGTCGGGATGAAAGACGTGATTCAGAAGTGCCAGGAAGGTTTTCAGGATTTCGATGTTGCGATAGCGACCCCGGCGGCAATGGGCGAAGTCCGAAAGCTCGGAAAAGTTCTCGGACCGCGTGGGCTAATGCCAAATCCAAAGGCAGGAACGGTGACCGAAGACGTGGCGAACGCAGTGCGGGAAGTGAAGGCTGGTCGCGTAGAATTCAAACTGGACAAGAACGGCAATGTCGCGGTAGCGGTCGGCAAATTTTCGTTTGAAGAAAAAGCGCTCGTGGAAAATGGGAACGCAGTGATCGAGGCTGTTGTACGGGCCCGTCCGGCGACGGCCAAGGGACGCTACCTTGAAGGACTCACAATTAGTGCGACGATGTCGCCGGGTATCCACGTCGATCCAGCGCCGTATTTGAGCGGTACGTAAGATGGACAATAACTAGGTTCGACAATATGCGACCAGAAAAAGCCAGCATCGTTTCGGATTTGTCCGAGAAATTGAAGCGCTCCCCTTTTGTGCTGGTGACCGATTACGAACACATGAAGGTCGGCGATTTTGGTGAATTGCGCAACAGGCTTGCCCCAGTGGGCGCGCAAGTGCACGTGGTGAAAAATAATTTTCTGAGGCGCGCCATGAGCGATTGCGGCTTCCCAGAAGTAAGCGAAAAGCTGGTAGGCCAAACAGCTGTTGTCACTGGCGAGAAAGACGTCGCTCCCGTCGCTAAGATTTTTAAGACTTTCGCAACTGAGTTTAAAATTGCCGCACTAAAGATCGGTTTTGTCGATCGGACTGTTCTTTCCACGGACGAATTGGAAATGTTGGCGGAACTGCCGGCATGGGAGGTTTTGCAGGCGCAATTACTTGGATTACTTTTGTCGCCAGCCACGAAGTTAGTCCGTTTGTTGAACGAGCCCGGTGCAGCATTGGCCCGGTTGCTGAATGCAAGAGCTCAAAAGGAAGGAAAACCAGAGGAGGCGAGCGCATAGAAGATTTCGCGCCGCCTTTTGACGGTGCGATTAACCAAACGAAACTGTCCGGATCGGCGGCTGTCGAGCTTAATCCTTCGAAGGCTTTCGGAGGCGGCAATTGGAGGAAATAAAATGGCAGATACAGATAAATTAGTGGAGCAACTCAGCAGCTTGTCAGTGCTCGAGATTGCTGGATTAGTAAAACAACTCGAAGAAAAATGGGGCGTGAGCGCCGCCGCTCCGGTGGCTCTGGCGGCTGGCCCTGCGGTAGCGGGCGGACCTGGGGGAACCGCAGCTCCGGCGGCGGAAGAGAAGACAACGTTTGACGTAATCCTGAAAGAAATGGGCGCGAACAAGATTGGAGTGATCAAGGAAGTTCGCGGCGCTGTGCCAGGTTTGGGTCTGGCGGAAGCCAAAGCGCTGGTTGAAGGCGCACCCAAGACAATCAAAGAGGGCGTGACGAAGCAGGAGGCCGAGGAGATCAAGAAAAAAATCGAGGCCGCCGGCGCAAAAGTGGAAATTAAGTGAAGCGCGGCTGATTCATGGGCAGCGCTGCTCAATTTTGATAGCTGCGGTTCGTTTTAAGGAGGCGTATGCTAGTTCATACTTCTCGAATCGATAGTGCCGTTAAATCGAAAGTCGTGCTGCTATTTTTAGACTTGCGCTACAGTCGTTTTGGATTAAACTCACTCTCGTGCGGAGCAGGTGAAGTTTATTTTTAACTCGGCACTCGACGGCAGAATACAGAATTGGCAGCAAAACAGAGGTTATCTATTCGACAGGCCCCTGTTTTGGTGTTATTTCTGTGCCCCTCTTTCGTCGTTGATCCGGTAAAAGCTTGCCAGCGCCAGCCGTGATTTGCTGGCGTTGCGACAAGGGTTAAAAACTCGTGGCTTTGGGAATTATGTCGGAACGCATTTACTTCGGTAACATTAAGGAGAGCATCGAACCGCCCAATCTGATTGAGGTTCAACTCAATTCATACGCCGATTTTTTGCAGAAAAACGTTTCATTTTCGAAACGCAAAAACCAAGGGCTGCAAGCGGTCTTTAAGGAGGTTTTTCCGATCGAGAGCTACGATGAAAAAGCCGTGCTCGATTTTAGCCATTACGAAATCGGCGAACCGAAATTGACCGCGCTAGAAGCGCAGCGCGAAGGCCAAACGTACAGCGCGCCGTTGCATGTCACGTTCCAGTTGCGCGAAGAAAAGGGGACGAAGGAAGAGAAAGTTTACATGGGCGAAATCCCCCTCATGACGCCACAAGGCACTTTTGTGATTAACGGCGCTGAGCGCGTCGTAGTGAGCCAGTTGCACCGCTCACCGGGAATCGCTTTCGAATCAACTGTCCACCTCAACGGTAAGGTGCTTTACAGCTTTCGCATCATCCCGGACCGCGGTTCCTGGATTGAGGTGCAATTCGATACAGCCGATCTGTTGTACATCTATCTCGATCGACGCAAACGCCGCCGCAAATTTCTTGCCACCACATTTCTGCGCGCGCTTGGCTACGGGTCCGACGAAGAGATCATCAAGCTTTTTTACAGTATCGAGACGCTGAAGTTGAACGACAAGCTTGATGAAGAAATGCTGGCCAACAAAGTGCTCACGGCGGAGATCCGCGACGGTGAAGTAACGGTGGCTCGCGCCTATGAGCCGCTCACCCTGGCAACCATCCGCCAGATCATGGCGCTGAAGATTCACGAGGTAAAAGTGATCGACATCTCGAACGATGACACCATCGTGAAAGCGCTCCGAAAAGATCCGGCGCACGATCAGGAAGAAGCGCTGAAGGATATTTATCGGCGTCTCCGCCCCGGCGATCCGCCGACGGTGGCGAATGCCCGGGCTTTGCTCAAGAGGCTCTTTTTCGATCCTAAGAAATACGACCTTGGGCGCGTCGGCCGCTACAAGATCAACCAGAAACTTGCGATCAATATCGACGCTGGCGAGCGGATTCTCACGGACAAAGATTTTATCGCGGCAATTAAGTATCTAATCAATTTGCGGCGCGGCGAAGGGACGCTCGATGACATCGATCATCTGGGCAGCCGGCGGGTGCGCACGGTAGGCGAGTTACTGGCGAACCAATGCCGAATTGGGCTTGCCCGCACGGAACGTTTGGTCAAAGAGCGTATGACGCTGTTCGACATTAATGTGGACGGAATGACGCCGCAGAAGCTGATCAATCCCAAAGCGCTCAGCGCGGTTATCCGAGATTTTTTTGGCCGCTCGCAGCTTTCGCAGTTCATGGATCAAACTAATCCCCTGGCGGAACTGACTCACAAACGCCGTCTATCGGCTCTTGGGCCTGGGGGCCTAAGCCGTGAGCGCGCCGGATTCGAGGTGCGTGACGTTCATCCATCGCACTACGGTCGTATTTGTCCGATCGAAACGCCGGAAGGTCCAAACATCGGCCTGATCAGTTCCATGAGCACGTTCGCGCGTATCAATGAATTCGGCTTTATCGAAACCCCTTATCGCAAGGTCGTGAATGGCCGGGTCACGGACCAAATTGAATATCTCACCGCAGACCGGGAGGAAAACTTCCTTGTCGCGCAGGCGAATGCTCCGATCGATGGACGCGGTCATTTCACGGGGGAAAAAGTTTCGGTGCGCTATAGAGGCGATTTCCTCGAAGTCGATCCTTCGAAGGTGCATTACATGGACGTGTCGCCAAAACAGCTTGTGTCGGTGGCGGCGGGCCTCATCCCATTTCTGGAACATGACGATGCGAACCGCGCGCTGATGGGTTCCAACATGCAACGCCAAGGGGTGCCGCTGATCGTTTCAGAGGCGCCACTGGTGGGAACCGGGCTGGAGGAAAAAGTAGCGCGAGATTCCCATGCCGTTGTTTTGGCAGCTGACGTCGGCAAGGTTGCGTCGGTTACGGCAGATCAAATTGTCGTCACGAAAGACGGCGATTTACCGGAGGGCAAAAGGAAGCTCAAAACAGATCCGGAAGCTGGGATTCATGTTTACGAGTTGCGCAAATTCATGCGCTCGAACGCTGGAACCTGCGTGAATCAGAAACCGATCGTCCGAAAAGGGCAGCACGTGAAACGCGGTCAGGTCATTGCCGACGGTCCCAATACTGATCATGGCGAGCTCGCCCTCGGCCGCAATGTGCTCGTCGCGTTTATGCCGTGGAATGGTTACAATTTCGAAGACGCCATCATGATCTCGGAGAAGGTCGTGAAGGAAGACATTTACACTTCCATCCACATCGATGAATTCGAGATCGGCGCGCGCGACACGAAGCTCGGTCCGGAGGAAATCACACGCGATATCCCAAATGTCAGCGAGGAAGCTCTGCGTAATTTGGGCCCAGACGGCGTAATCAGGGTCGGCGCGGAAGTAAAGCCGGGCGACATCCTCGTTGGCAAGATTACCCCAAAGAGCGAAACGGAATTGGCCCCGGAAGAGCGCTTACTGCGGGCGATTTTTGGTGAGAAGGCCGCGGACGTCAAAGACACGTCGCTCACCGTCCCTTCGGGCACGTACGGGATTGTGATGGATGTCAAAATTTCTTCTCGCCGGGAGGTCTCTCGCGAAAAATTAACGCCAGCGGAAACAAAACGGCAGCTCAAGACGATCAATGAGGAATACAAACGCAAGAAGGAGGACTTGACGGAGCAGCTGACCGATGCGCTTTCAAATATTTTATTGGGCGAAAAGGTCCCCCTTGACGTGGTTAACGCGGAGAATGGCGAAATCATTATCCCTGCGAATCGCAAAATCACGAAAACGCTCCTGCGCAAGTTGGCGATGGCTCACGATCACATCGAGATCGATCCGAGTCCGATTCGTAACAAAATCCGCGAGATCGTTGGCTCCTACGCGCACAAATTCACAGAACTGGATCTCGAACGCGAACGCTCTATGGACCGGGTTGAGAGCGGCGACGACATCGATCCGGGCATCATCAAACAAGTCAAAGTTTATATCGCGAGCAAG
>Ga0209474_10000464_pt1 | contig 44648 bp, 39 predicted proteins | sample GraSoiAngelo_145_FD_185902 | JGI IMG/M metagenome (GOLD analysis project Ga0209474, IMG submission 185902) | Grasslands soil microbial communities from the Angelo Coastal Reserve, California, USA - 14_1009_05_20cm (SPAdes) (version 2) | ecosystem: Environmental > Terrestrial > Soil > Grasslands...
CCGTTACAATGGCTTGCCACGTTCTGTGCGCCAGTACGTACGAGCGCGATCGATTTCGCTTTCGACGAGGAGAGAACCGCTTGATCCCGAAAAATTTCAGAAAATTTGCGTTAGTTGCCACGCTTTGTATTTTCTCGGCGGCTTGTGGAAATAAGTCCGGGAGCAGTAACGAACCAGCTCCTGCGGGCCAGCCGACAGCAACTTCTACCCCCGGAACTGCGGGAGAAAGCTCCAGCGCTTCCAAGACAGCAGTTGCCCCTTCCCCTACGCTCAAGACGCGATCCTCCGCTGAGTCAGGTCCAGTCACAATTCCGGAGAACACGGTGATCACTGTGCGAACCGCACAACAACTGGGCTCAAAGATCAGTCAGGACGGAGACAGTTTTACAGCGACAGTTGCTCGTCCCGTGGAAGTCGGCGGCACGTTAGTGATTCCAGACGGTGCGAGCGCCACCGGAACCGTAGTTGCTGCGCATCCGCTTGGACGCTTCAAAGGTGGAGCGATGCTCCAACTGAGGCTCACGTCTGTGACGATCAACGGCCAGAACGTTCCCGTCAGCACCGCGTCATTCGCGCGGTCAGAAAAGGGTAAAGGCAAACGTTCAGCCACGCTGATCGGCGGCGGCGCCGGACTGGGTGCCCTCATCGGCGGACTCGCTGGCGGCGGCAAAGGCGCTGCTATCGGAGCGTTGGCAGGTGCTGGGGCCGGCACAGCAGGTACGGCTTTCACCGGCAACAAGGAGATCGTCATTCCAGCCGAATATGCGCTCAGCTTTAAGCTACTTAAGCCAGTGGAAGTGAAAAAGTAGCGACCGAAGACAGTTCCTCGCGTCGCTCAGGCAATACTAACCCCTACTCCGCAGCCGCTCGTTTACCCAGTTCTACTTTTCAAAGCGGAGCGGGGGACCGCTTGGTTCGGTTTTTGTCCTTGTCCGACTTTCCCATTTTCGGAACTCGTGTACCTGGCGCTCCTTATCGACTCCGGCCCAGCGCCTATGCTTTAGTCCGCAATGAGGTTGGGTTGTTTGCCATTGTCCGCACGCCGCTCGCATGTTACTTGCCGGGCGGCGGCATGGAAGCGGGAGAGAATCCAGAGCAGACAATAATCCGCGAGGCTCGCGAGGAATGTGGATTCATCCTCGATGCCGTAGCACTGGTCGGACGGGCGATGGAGATCTGCTACTCGATCGAAGAAGGCGAGTACTTCGAAAAAGACAGTTTTTTCATCGAAGCGACCATTGCCGGTCATGGCCCTCAGACAGAGCTCGATCACGAACTAATCTGGATGGATGCCGCCAAGGCACGGGAAGCCCTTTCCCACGGAAGTCATCGCTGGGCCGTTCACCGAGCCTTAGAGTCCTCATCCTCTTCTTAGACTCCGTCGTGCTGGAACCTTTTCCAAGGCACATGTACGAGGATCCCGCGAGTCGATAAACCGGGCGTTCTCCGGTAGAGCAACGGATAACAAAAACATTTTCTTTCTCCTCTGTAACTGCTTGAAGAGACACGAGCGGAAAAGTTGTAGAGTTGTAGAGCAACGGACGAACCTTGCTTTTACCTGGCCATCTGGCCATCATCGAGAGGTGGATCGAAGTTCCAATTTGGGAACAAGCGGCCTGGTCACGAACCTCTGGTTAACTCGCGGGAATAGCACAAGTGTTGAGTTCCAATCGCTTCGGCTCCAGGATCCCCGGGGGATCTCGGTGGGATCTCAACGCTAAGTCCTTCAGATTCTGAGATCGCCAAAAATGTGGGCAGGCGAACGACGGTTGCGACCTAGTGAATCAATGTCTATGGAGGAAAACGGTGCGGCTCGCAAATGGATATATGTTGGAACCGGATTAGTCAACGGTACATTCCTGATCTGGAATTCAGCGAAATCGCTCTGAAGCAGGCTAGATACACCAAAGTTTTGCAAACAGTGTTACCACTGTGATTTGAATGGCTTGAGAATGCCGCCTAAGCTGCGGCAGGATGTCGTCCTCGTCAATCAATATGGGCACAGGTGTACGCCGCTCGCAGCGCTTCCGCGTGAACTTTCCGATCAAGCTGTTCACGGTTGTGCAGCAGCGCCGCTGTGTGCTGCAGGGACGCAGTCATGACCTCTCGGAAGCAGGCATGGCGATCTATATTCCGGCTGAGCTGCAGGTAGGCCAGATGCTACAGATCGAGTTCATTCTTCCCGAATCCAGCCAGAGGCTCGGGGTAAGCGCTATGGTTCGAGATTGCTCTGGTTTTCGTTGCGGGGTGGAGTTCCTGAGTCTAACGGCTACAGAGCAAAAGGCCTTGACGGACTGCTGCGATCGGCTTGGTGGGACGTCGACGCATCCTCAATAAGATCCGCTAACGCGAAAATATTAGCGATTATTTGTTGCGCAATCGTTAGACTTACGAGCCATCGCCATGGAGACACCCGCCAAACGACAAATGCTGCACCGCATCATAGGCGCGGTTTTGCTCTTATTGATCGTGGGGTATGCTGCGCTTCTCTTCTCCGTAAATCACGCAATGCATCGATCGCCCGCGGAATTTGGGCGATTCATGATGAAGATGCCTTCGGCGATCTTCTTGATCGCGCCCTTTGAAACCATGTGGACACGCGCCCGTGCTGGACATTTGAACGTCGGCGATCCTGCGCCAGACTTCACGCTTGCCACTCTGGACAAGAGCGCACATGTTAGCCTCGCATCTCTGCGGAACGACAAACCAGTAGTCCTGGTCTTCGGCAGTTACACTTGACCGCCATTTCGGCGGGAGGTTCCCGCACTCAACAAGCTTTACGACGAATATGGTCAGCGTGTGCAGTTTTACGTCCTGTACATTCTGGAAGCGCACCCCAGCGACGTCTGGCAGATGCAGAGCAATGTTCGCGATAGAGTCGTCTTTGCCAGCCCAAAGAGCATGGGAGAGCGCGAACAGGTTGCAGGCATGTGCGTGCGCAAGCTTGGTATCAAATTTCCCGCGCTGATTGATAACTTCGATAACACCGCGGAGCAGGCTTACACCGGCTGGCCTGATCGGATTTATTTGATTGATAAAGACGGACGCATCGTTTACAAGAGCCGTCCAGGCCCCTTTGGGTTCCATCCCGAGGAGCTGAAGATCTCTTTGTCCCAGTTGCATTAGTCTGACAGCCGCCCTTTCGTCTCCAGCGGCACTAAAGATGGAACCGGGTAATTTGGGCTTCCCTGCCGGTAACAGGAATGGCGTTCCGCAGTAACGCGTGCGACCGGTTTGAGATGCCGCGGAACCGCATTTCAGGCGGATGATGTAAGCAGTGACATTGTTCCAACACATCGTAAGGACATTGGTGGGCGCGGAGCCCGGATCATTATCGCCGCCCGAAGTGGTGATCTGGCCTGCCGCCAGTAACGATCGTCGGCTTGTAGCCGTGTGCTCGCGCTGTAGCAAGACCCTTCGCGCTGGCTTTACTGCCGACGCGCTGCGGGGCCACTACGATCACGTCTGCGATTTCCATCCCCGCTCGGTAAACCGCTAATTCCTGCTTGCCTCGGATTGTTCTTATCAGCGGGATCAAAGGAGACTCAGCGGTTACGTTCTGCAACAAATGGGGCGCGAGTATCGCAGTATCGTCGCAATACTGTCAGCGTTGTGGGACTTCAATAGGATCGGATTGCCCGAGTATAGGTCTTGCTCGATACAATGTTCGCCATGTCTGAACCAACTCCTGAGCAACTGAAAGCGCGAATCGCGGAACTCGAAGCTAAGCTCACATCACGCAAGTCCAGGAATCTGGAATTTCGTGTGAGTGAAAAAGGTGGAGTAAGCGTGTATGGTCTGGGCCGGTTTCCTGTCACGTTGTATTACGAGCAGTGGATGCGACTTTTGGGGTCTGTCGATGAACTACGCGCCTTCATCGAAGAGAACAAGTCGCGGCTCAAAACAAAAGATGCGGAATAAGGTCATGCCTGCTGTGGCTCGCGTATGGGCACCGGAGTAGTAGTATCTCTTTCGCGCCAGGCGATGATCTGCTCGCGCAGCGTATTCAGGCTGTTAGTGATGCGGTCTATCTCATCCGCTAGCAACGTGCGATGCTCGGTTCCCAAGGCAGGAAGCAGAGCGTGATGATCCTCTCTAAGATCGGCGAATTGCGCGGTGAGACTTCCGCTCGGCGCAACACCGCGCTCAGCAGCTCCAAGGTTCTATCTACACTCTGAGCAAACTTACGAGACGTGTCGATCTGTGCACTTTTCGCAGCACTGTGCAAATCTGCTGGACATTGACATCAGCGCTGCAAGTGCCACGTCCGCAGCTGGGAAATGTATTCTCTTTGATGTTTTAGGAAAGGGCATCGGGTTCAGCCGCCATTAAGCAGCTAGATCAATGCACGGCTTTAGCCGTTACGGTCTGACGATGCCGCCCAATATTTTCCTGTGAGGCTAGTTATCCTCGCGATCTGAGCTTCTAATCTCAGGGGCTAAACCCATGAACACCAGCACTCCTTTAATGGCACGGCTGAACCCGATGCCCCTGCCGAAGCGGTGTACTCTCCGATATTTTCAACAGGGTGGAACTCATTCCACTAAGATTAATCAGCCTCAGAAGTAGGCTGAGGCAGGGCGCTTTCCTCGTAGGCCTTATGGTGTTTGGGCGCAAAAAGAATCTCGACCATAAGGATGGCAGCGCCTATCACAATCGCGCTGTCGGCGATGTTGAAGTCAGGCCAGACGTATTGGCCGATGTAAAACTCCAGGAAATCGACTACGTGTCCGGAGAGCACACGATCCCATAGATTCCCAAGGGCTCCACCGAGGATGAGAGACAGCGCAAAAGCTGTGCTGTTCAGGCCCTGCGTATGTCGCCAGAGAAGGGCAGAAACTACGATAAGAGCGAGCAGCGAAAAGAAAATCAGAAATACGATACGCAGCTCGGAGGGGGAATCGGAAAACAAACCAAAAGCCGCGCCTCCGTTAGTAACGTGAGTGAGCTTGAACAGCCCGGGAATCACTGTGATGCTGTCGTGCAGCGGAATCGTGTTGGCAATGATCCATTTGCTGAGCCGGTCGAGGGCGAGCACGACTCCAGCAATCAGCAAAACGTACTTTCGTAGAGTCCCTGTAGGCATTCCTAAACTACTGCGCTCCCAAAACGTCTAACTGATAAGCTCCGAATCCCTTTATAAGATTGCCACAGGAGATAGTTCGTTACCACTGGTCGAGTCTTGTTCGTATCATGGCATCGACTCTAAATCGTGCCGATGAAGCGACCTAATGTTCTCTACCGAACGCTCTCCCTGTCTTCCATCTCGTGCAGGGCTGCGCTGCAGCGCTCGCACACCGTTGGATATTCGGCATCGCTCCCAACCTGGGTCGAGTAGTTCCAGCAGCGTTCGCATTTCGTTCCGTCCGCCGGCGACACTTCAATTTTGAGACCCGATCCATTTCCATTGCTGGGAAGCTGTTGCAGCTCTACTTGAGAGACGATGAACAGATATCGCAGGGTTGCGAAATATTTTTCGAGCAGACCATGCGTCTCGAGTGGAGCAGAGATCGCGACCTTGGCTTGCAGCCCGCTGCCGATAACTTTGTCTTTGCGCGCGGTCTCCAGAGCGCGAAACACTTCTTCACGAACCAGTAGAAGTCGTTGCCAATCGGCCCGTATACGATCAGTGTCTGAGGGCACGGATTGTCCCTGCCGGTCAGGCTGGCGCTCGGTATTTCCCAAGACCTCTTCGGCTGTGGGGAAGAGCGCGAGGTGCACGCTCTCAGGCTTCTCGCCCATAAATGGCATGAATTCCCACACCTCTTCGGCCGTGAAGCTCATGATCGGCGCGACCAGACGGACGAGCACTTGCCCGATGCGCCAGATCGCAGTCTGTCCGGAGCGTCGTGCGCATGATGTGCGCGGATACGTGTACAGACGGTCCTTGAGCACGTCGAAGTAAAAGTTGCTCAGCTCGCTGGTGCGGAAGGCGATGAGGCGCTGGTAGATGCGATGGAACTCGAACTGTTCGTACCAGCGAAGCACGTCCTTCACCAGGTCGGAGGTGAGGAGCAGCATGTACTGGTCGATGGATTCCGTTTCCTCGAACGGCACCTGATCTTGCGCGGGATTAAAGCCGTCAAGATTGCCGAGGATCCAGCGAAAAGCGTTGCGGATGTCGCGATAGTTATCGGCGACGCGCCTCATTAACTCATCAGAGGCGTGCATGTCTTCGCGGAAATCAACGGACGCAACCCATAACCTCACAATTTCGGCGCCGAGCTTCTCTGCGACCTCTACAGGATCTACTCCGTTGCCGAGTGACTTCGACATGGCGCGGCCTTGAGGGTCGAGCGTCCATCCGCAGGTCACGGCGAGGCGGTATGGCGCTCGATTACGTGTGCCTACAGAGCAGAGCAGGGAAGACTGAAACCATCCGCGATGCTGGTCTCCGCCCTCGATGTACATGTCGGCGACGGCATCTTTCATCACTACCGCCCAACTTGAACCCGACTCAAACCAGACGTCGATGATGTCGAACTCTTTGCGGAAGTTTTGCGCGCCGCAGTTCTGGCATTTCACATTGGCAGGAACGATGTCCTTTACATTGCGCGTGTACCACGCGTCCGCGCCTTGTGCTGCGAACAGCTTGACTACCGCTTCGTTTGCCTCTTTCGAGCGCAGAGGCTGATTGCACCCTTGGCAGAAGAAGATCGGAATGGGAACGCCCCACACGCGCTGGCGCGAAATGCACCAGTCGGGACGCATCGCCACCATGTTCGAGATGCGTTCCTCTCCCCAGGCCGGATCCCACTCGGTCTTGCGAATCTCTTCGCGCGCGCGCTCACGCAGGGTCGAGCCGTGCATCGGGCTCTCCATGCCGATAAACCACTGCTCGGTGGCACGGAAGATCACGGGATTGTGGCAACGCCAGCAGTGCGGGTACGAGTGCGTGATCTTTTCTTCGCCCATCAACACATGACGCGCTTTCAATAACTCGATAATCGGCTGGTTGGCTTCAAATACGGTCTTGCTGTTGTACTCGGGCAGGCCGTTGCGCAGGCGTCCCTCGGCATCGACATTGCAGGTTTGGTCGAGCCCGTATTTGACGCCGGTATAAAAATCGTCTGCACCGTGCGAGGGAGCGGTGTGAACCGCACCTGTGCCTTGCTCGAGCGTTACATAATCGGCGAGAACTCCCAGGATCTTGCGATCCAGAAATGGATGCTGGAAGGTTGTGCCTTCCAATTTGCGTCCCGGGAAGCGTGCTATGACACTACCGTTCTGCAGTCCAGTGTGCTCCCGCGTCGCTTCGAGGAGCCCTTCAGCGATGATGTAAACGTTTCCTGCGTCTTCTAGCGCAACGTAGTCGTAAGCAGGATGGAAAGCTACCGCCATCGACGCAGGAAGCGTCCACGGAGTCGTCGTCCAGATGATGGTGTTGACGCATTTGCCGGCGAGCGCAGGATCGATCGCCTCCGGCTTACTCGTGAGCGCGTACTTCACCCATACGCTGGGACTGGTGTGCTGTTCGTATTCGACTTCGGCTTCGGCGAGTGCGGTGCGATCGACGATGCACCAATAGACGGGACGAAGTCCCTTGTAGACGAATCCGTTTTCCCAGAAGTCAAAGAAGACGCGCGCGATCACCGACTCGTATTGAGGTGACATCGTCGAGTACGGATGCTCGAAATCGCCGAAGACGCCGATGCGCTGAAACTGTTCGCTCTGCAGATTGAGATATTTTTCTGCGTACTCGCGACATGCACGACGCACCGCCGTCGGAGCCATCTCCAGCTTTTTGCGGCCAAGTTTTTCGTCGACTTTGATTTCGATGGGAAGGCCGTGACAATCCCATCCCGGGATGTATGGCGCGTCAAAGCCGGCCATTGTCTTCGATTTCACGACGAAATCTTTCAGCGACTTATTTAGGGCATGACCGAGGTGGATCTCGCCGTTGGCATACGGGGGACCATCGTGCAGATGATATTTAGGCGCACCTTTTCGCGCTTCTCGAATACGCTGATATATGCCGATTTTCTTCCAGAATTCGAGCCTTTTTGGCTCGTTTTGAGGCAGATTCGCCTTCATGGCGAAGCTGGTTTTCGGCAGATTCAGCGTGTCTTTCAATTCAGAGGGCATGCCCGGTCGTTATCTACTCCTCACACTAAAAAGGCGGGAAACTTCATTATAGGGGATGGGTTTCCACACATAACCATATCTGTGGTTCTGTCGTCGTTTGCTCGCATCTAACAAGCGATGCTGAGGTGGTGTCGGCAAAGGGCTATTTCGCTGATGCCAAATTGTGGGAAGAGTTGCTCGGTTTTTTTGAGCTTTTCGGAAACTTTTCGATGATTTTTTAGTCTGACATCTTGACAAACTCGCAATGCTCAGAGTTGCTGCGCGAGCAACATAAGGACTGAAGAATTCATCGGAAGAAGGTAAGCAGCCACTCCCAACGCGACGAGCGGAATCGGCTGAATGGGTCCAGAAAAAGTTTTTATGGCAAACCAGGTTTTGATCGCCCCCACTGAAAGTTCTCCGGTCCGGAGGCGGGTACCAGCAAGTGTACCCAACTTTGGTTTGAAGGCGGAGGGGTCGCTCTTTCAATCTCTGAAAGAGAATCTTCGCGACGTTTTCTTTCCAGAAAAATTACCACCGCTCAAGCTGACATCCCGTCCAGTTCCAGTTCGCAGCATCTGGGGTGCCTATGACAATCGGAAAGTCGCGCGCACATCTTCGGTGGTTGTGCATGCTGGAATTATCGCAGCTCTGCTTGCTGCCTCTATCTTGGGGCACAAGGTTTACCAGGAGGCGAAGAAAGAGACTGTTATTGTTATCGCTCCGGACATCTCCGAGTACATGCCGATGACACCTAAGCAGATGCCGACACTGCAAGGCGGCGGCGGGGGTGGCGATCGCGACAAAGTCATCGCTCCCAAGGGACGCATACCCAAGCCGGCGATGGAGCAGATCACGCCTCCAGAGGTCGTCATTCGTAACGAACATCCCAAGCTCACGGCCGAGCCAACTGTAGTGATGCCTCCACAGGTGAAACTGGCGAATAATAATCTGCCGAACTTTGGCGATCCGAAGTCCCCGGTAATCGCTGGACCTCCATCGAACGGCGTTGGGGCCGGATCTGGTATTGGCTCTGGAAGCGGTGGCGGAATCGGCTCTGGAGCCGGAGGTGGCGTTGGACCTGGTTCTGGCGGCGGATACGGCGGCGGAGTCTTCCGTCCCGGCATTGGTGGTGTAACTGCTCCTCGCGCGATCTATAAGCCGGATCCGGAGTACTCGGAAGAAGCTCGCAAGGCGAAGTATCAGGGCAAAGTAGTTCTGGGGCTCATCGTTGATGCCAGTGGACGTCCGCGAGGACTCAAAGTCGAGCATGGACTGGGCATGGGACTTGATGAAAAGGCGCTAGAAGCGGTCCGCACGTGGAAGTTTGAGCCAGCTGAGAAAGACGGCAAGCCGGTGGCGGTAGCCATCAGCGTGGAAGTGGAGTTTAGACTCTTCTGAAGTAAGTACTTATCAGAAGAATTTAACGGCATGAGCGAACCTGCTCGTGCCGTTTTGCTTTTGTGCGACATCATCACCAGCGGTATTCATAGGGCGTGCATAGACGAGAAGGCAAGAACAGCGAAAATAACAGCGGAGAGTTTGGATGCGGTCAGAGATCGTTGAATTCTGACTCTTTTCCTTGACGAATCGGTGCCACCGACGCTGGACGCATCTGCTGCGCTTATAATTCACTTTCCGAATCTTCTAATGTGCGCGTTATCTGTTCAATCGACGCGAATCATCATTAACGGCGATCGGCTCCATCAAGAGCTGGCAACGTTAGCGACGCTTTCGGACGCTGCACCTCCTGCAGTGACTCGAATCGTTTTTTCTGAGGCGGACCTTCGGGCTCGCGATTATGTAAAAGGCCTTTGCGCCGCCACCGGACTCGCAATCCGCGAAGACGCCGTTGGCAATACCTTTGCCCGCTGGCATGGAGACCGACTCAGCGAGGCTGCAGTCGGAACAGGCTCTCACATCGATGCCATACCCAATGCTGGGCGATTTGATGGCACTGTCGGCGTACTCGGCGGACTCGAGGCGATTCGCGCTCTCAAGCAGGCTGGGTTCTCGCCAAAGCGTCCCATCGAGCTGCTCATTTTCACCTCCGAGGAGCCGACGCGATTCGGCGTCGGCTGTCTTGGCAGCAGACTTCTTTCAGGCAACCGCGATGCTTCGGTTGACGAGAAGCTGAAGGACAAAGGCGGCCAGACACTATGTGACACTCGCAAGGCAGCAGGATTCAGCGGAGATTTGCAGCACGTGCAACTTCAGCGTGGGTACTACAGCAGCTTTGTCGAACTGCACATTGAGCAAGCCCCTCTGCTGGAACAGGAGCAACTGGATATTGGCGTAGTCACGGCAATTGCCGCTCCGGCAAGTTTGCGCATCCTGATAGAAGGGCAGGGAGGCCATGCCGGTGGAGTTCTGATGCCTGACCGCCACGACGCTTTGTGCGCGGCTTCAGAGATCATTCTCGCGATCGAGTCTTCCGTGAAGTCAACTGGTTCGCGGGACACCGTCGGCACCACCGGTGTGTGCGATGTCTTCCCCTCGGCGGTGAACAGTATCCCGAGCCACGTGCGGCTGGAAGTAGATCTTCGGGATATCGATGAACAGCGTCGCGAAACTGTCTTCCGACTCATTCGTCAAGAATGCGACGAAGTTGCAGCCAGTCGATCTGTAGACGTTCAAATCGAGATTGTGAATGCAGATGCTCCGGGCCAATGCGCGCCTGATGTGGTGGAGGGAATCGAGGGTGCATGCAGAAGCAATCAGCTTCGATTCAGGAAAATGGTAAGTCGCGCCTATCACGACTCGCTATTCATGTCGCGAATCGCTCCAACCGGAATGATCTTCATTCCATGCCGGGAGGGCATCAGCCACCGGCCTGATGAGTACGCCTCGCCTGAGGCGATCAGCAATGGAACGCGCGTTCTGGCGCACGTCCTTGCCGAGCTCGCTTCACGATAAAGCTGTCACAACCAAATATCACTGCACGCCAATGGCGTGGTAGAGCTCCGCGGGACGGAGCAGCTTGCCATTTTTCATCACGAGGTCGATTCTGCGAATGTCGCTGATTTGAGTTGTCGGATCGCCATTGACCAAGATCATGTCGGCGTACTTGCCCGTCGTCACCGAGCCGAAGTCCTTATCCATGTGCATCACGCGCGCACCCTCGAGAGTCGCCATACGGAGCACCTCGGACGCCGAGATTCCCGCATGCGTGTAGATTTCAAGTTCGCGATGCAGTGCATATCCGTTGCCGGCGTCAGTACCCGAAACCAGCTGAACGCCGCTGTCATAGAGCTTCTTCAACATCGCTTCCATCTTTGCGTAAGAGGCGCGGTACTGTTTGTCGGTGGCATCATCGGGAACCGGCAGTGAACCGCCTCCAGCTTTGATACCCCGCTGCGCCTGCACTGGTAAACGATCGAAGATGGGCTGATCTATTCTGGCAACTTGGCCCTGGCGGTCGGTGTAGGTGCTTTCCCAGACTCCCATTGTTGCGTCGATTACGATATGGCGTTCTTTCAGCAGCGCGATGAAGTTGTTCACCTGCGGACTGTTCAAATCGAGATCAGCGCCTCGCTTGCCGGGCGCGATAAATCGTTCGGGAGTGCGCGTCTCCTTTATGTCGGGCATGAAGTTCAGGAAGACGAAGTTCATGTGCTGAATCTCGTCAGCGCCATCGCGGATGAACTGCTCGGCAACCATCCCTGCGGGAACATGCCCGCTGACGCGCAGGCCGCGCTTGTGCGCCTCGTTGACGATGATCGGCACGAGCTCGGGCTTCACTGAGCTGTAGATCTTGATCTGCACATAGCCAAGATCGGCGTAGCGATCGACACGCGCCAGAGCCTCCTGCGGAGTTGCTGCGAGCACTTTAATAGGACCTTCAAACGCACCTGGTCCGTCGATGAAGCCCGCACGCACGACACGCGGCCCGATCTGCGTGCCGTCTTCGATGTGCTGCCGCAATGTGGTGAGATCCTCGATGCTGTTGCCCATGTCACGAACGGTGGTCACTCCTGCAGCCACATCCATAAAGGCATTCAACGGGAAGAGCTGGGCGTGCAGGTCCCAGAGTCCCGGCAGCAGCGTTTTGCCTGAACCGTCGATGACTTCAGCGTTCGCCGGCGCAGTTTGACCAGTTTCGGGAGCAATCGAAACGATGCGATCGCCATGCACTGCTACGCGTTGCCTAGGAAGGATCTTCGCCTTCTCCGAGTCGAAAAGATTCACATTCTTTATTACTACATCGCCCGTCGGGGCGTGAGTCAGTGCTCGGGCTAGTTCGGCAGCGCGAGCATTCTCCACTTGCTGTTGGGCTTTGTGCAGAGTCGGAACAACCGACTCAAATCCCTGACGCGCTGTGCTGCTCCAACCATAGGTAGTCGCAAAGAATTGCTGGTCTTCATCGAGCCAGAGGTATGCAGGCTCATAGCCCAGTCCCGAAACTTCGTAGAGTGTTGCTGTGAGCTTCGCGCCGTTCGCTTCGATGGGTACTGACTTCACGTTGCGGACCGCGACTTGTCCTGATGGCAACAGATCAATTTCGCCGCCATTCTTCAGGGCAGCTCGGGTTAGCAGCGCCAACGACTCGGGGCCGCCGTCGAGGTCGACGTAAGCCTTGCCAGAAGCGTTGGATAGGTGCGTGTCCTCAGCCTGGTTCTTCCATGAAGCGTTTGTGCCGTCGAGCGAGAAATGCTCCTCGACGGGATTCTTCATGTAGTCAGACCCTTCACGTCGAGTTTGTAGTTTGTGTAGATCTTGGGGCCCCGTCCGCGATCGTTGAACTGGAAGAACTCGTGGATGATCCCATCGGAGGTGGTCCAGACCGCATCCTGGCCAGAGGGTGTCTTATCGCTCAGAACAGTGCGAACGCGCGCGTCTTTGGGAATGTCGCTGGGAAATTCGGGAGTTGGCGACGCTTTCTGTTGCGGCTTCGCGAGGACAGCGAGCGTCAGAACGAAAATGATGGTCAGGAGACGAGGATTCATGGCAGGGAAGCTTAACAGAGCGGGCAAAAGTACCCTCAGTTGTGAGCTGACAACCACTGGCAGGTTGGGAATTGAAACGGAGCGCCGGACGCGCACGCCCGGCTCTCCGTTGTGAGCTAAAGGAGTCCTCGACTAATGAGCGCGGCTTTGGGCGACAGCGTGATCGGAAGCGCGTCCTGCTTTTTCGCAGCACTCGCCGGCGGGAATAGGACTGCCATGAGGACAGCTAGTCGGATGTCCGAGAAATGAACAGATTTTTTCCGTCACTTCCGGCGAGAGGATGTGCTCGAACTTGCACGCCTGTTGCTCGATCTCGTCTTCGTTCTGCACTTTCAAAGTTTGCGTGAATAGCCGTTCTGCCAGGCGATGACGGCGAATCACATCTGCAGCGCGCTGCTCGCCTGCGGGAGTGAAATCGACAATGAACTCGCCGTGCTGGTGCGAATACGTGGCTGGATGGATGGCCTCGTGGCAGCGGTTGAGTACATCCTTGTGCGTGTGGTCGGCAGCTCCATGAGCCCGCTTCTTTACTAGTCCAAGCTGTTCCATGCGATCCACAGCGAGGGAGACTGGCAGTGCTCCATCGACCTCCATGCGCCCAACTTCCGCGAGCTCACCATTCTCATGCAGCGTCCAGATCTCTTCGAGCACTTCGTCGATCTGCATCTCGTCCGACATCGTGAAGGTTTGCTGATGCGCGATTTGTCCGTGATGCAGTTCGACGGAACGATCGGCGAGTCGTGCCACGACAGGATCGTGCGTCACCATCACAATCGTTCGTCCTTGTTGATGGAGATCTCGCAACTGCTTGAGAACGATTTCCTCGTTCTTGGCATCGAGGTTTCCGGTCGGCTCATCGGCCAGAATGATGCTGGGATCGTTGATCAACGCGCGGGCAATGCAGACTCTCTGCTGCTCGCCGCCGGAGAGCTGTGCTGGTAAATGATGCGCGCGCTCTTTAAGTCCAACACGGTCGAGAGCTTCCAGTGCCTCTTTCTTGTCAGTCATCGAGTGGAAGTACTGCGCCAGCATCACGTTTTCCAGCGCAGTGAGGTAGGGAATGAGATGGAACTGCTGAAAGACAAATCCGATCTTCTCTGCGCGAAAGCGATTCAGTTCTGAGCCGGAGAATTCGCCGAGATCCCTGCCATCGATGAAGATGTCTCCCGAAGTGGGACGATCGAGACATCCGATCAGGTTTACCAGAGAAGACTTACCGGAACCCGAGGGCCCCATAATCGCAAGCCATTCACCCTTACGCACGGAAAGTGAGACACCGTCGAGCGCGCGTATTTCGCCCGCCTGCCCGCGCTGGCTCGCCGGATACAGCTTCCGTACGTTGATGATCTCGATGGACATTACTCTCCCTTAAGGATGCCTGCTGGTTCGATTCGTTGCAAGCGCGCCAGCGGAACGATTGCCGCCAGCAACGCCAGAATAATGTCTGTAGAGATTACGAGAGGCAGCACGCTTAGCCGTGGTGTCACGACTGCATGGAAGTTAATCTCAGAGATCAATGCGGCGAGCACAGATCCGAGAGGATACCCCACCAGCGCAGCGCACAGCGCGACGGTCAACGCCTCTCCCGCAAACAGAGCGTTGACCGTGCTCTGAGAGGATCCGATAGCTTTCATTACGGCGAAGTCGCGACGTCGCTCAAGAACCGAAGAGGTCAGGGTCGAAAAGACGCACAGAGCGACCGTTAGCGCAATCAGCAGAGTGGAAGCGAGCATGATAGAACGCATGCGGCTCACTACGGCACCCTGTGCCTGAAGCAACTGCCGCACCGGTCGAACCTGCATGTCGGGGAACACCACTTGGAGTTGCGAGATCGCGGTGGTTATTTGATCGCGCGACCCGGGGAGCGAGATCTCGAGGATCGACGGCCCGATTCCGGTCCAGTGCTCGAATATCTTGAGAGAAATAAGAACGCGATCTTCGTCGTCCGATCCGGTCTTTAACGTGCCATAGTATTGGAGGTGAAGAGAGCGTCCCGCGAATGCTAAATCAAAACCGCCGTGATCTACCTGGAGATGCGACTCCGCTCGCACTCCGGTCAAAGCCTGATCGTCGCCGCTGGGCCATTTCGAAACGGACCACCACGAATTGAGTAGCCGGACCTGATCCATCTCCGTTCCAGCGACGACGATTGGTTCGTCGCGATTCGTGTGCGTGACCGCGAAGGCAAATGGAACCACCAGCGCCTCGGATCCGAGAATGGAGCGAGCGCGTGCTACGGCATCGCTGGGCAGATTCTTTCCATCAGGCGCAGCAAGTGTGATGTTTGCGCCGTAGGAGCGGAAATCCCTGTTCAATTTGTCTTCCAGACCCTGGTAGAGACTGAGCATAGCCGTAATCATCGTGGCGGCAACGCTCAATGCGATAAAGGCGATCAGCGGACGGTTACCGCGGCCCAGCAGTCCGCGCTTTAGTACATGAAAAAACATCGATGCGCGCACGCTCATGCGTCACCCCGCAGGACAAGCACGGGATCGAGCTTGAGCGCACGGCGAATCGCCGCCGCGCTGCCTGCAATTGTGACAAGCAGAGCAAGAAAGATCACCATCGGGAGCAGGACTGGAGTAATGGCAACGCCGGAATGGAACACTGCCTGGCCGATGCGCTGGGCGATCGCATCGCCCAGCAAGAATCCAAGAATTCCCGCGCCTAGCGCAAGTAGCGTTGCCTCGCAAACAAATAGGGACGCAATCGTCGAAGCCGTTGCCCCTAATGACTTCATCAGGCCGACCTCCTGACGTCGCTCCAGAATCGTAGTCGCCATCGCAGCAGAAACGGCTAAAGCGGCGGCGATCAGCGATGCCACTGCAATCAGCAACATCATTCCTGAAATGTGCGAAAGGATCGTGCCTTCGTTCTGCGCGGCTTGACGAATCTGCTGGGCGCGCGCTCCGGGAAAAATTTCGCGCAACTGGAGCGCAATAGAATTAGCATAAGGCGAGCAATACCATCGGTCGCGGTCGGCGGCCGTCATGCGCTCGGGATCGCGGCGGGCAAACGCGTCTTCCGGCTTGGTCAGCGCGCTCACATAAATCTTGTCAACCGCATCCGGCGCATGGAGTAATTGCTGTACCAGAGCGAGTGGAGCAACGATGGCGTTATCTTCGGCGCCTCCAGTTGTCAGAATGCCGCGGATTCGCGCACTCGACCCAAGCAGATCGATCGAGTCTCCCACCTGCTTCCCAATTCGAGACGCTAATTGCGATCCGATCAGCAAATCACTACTGCCGTCCGTTGGCCAGCTCCCTTGCACCTTCCACCATGGATACATCTTTTCCACTCCAGTTGAGAACTCTTCTGTTCCAAAACGGAGCTGCTTGTCGAAGTACGTGCCAATTACACGGATTGTCCCCGATCGAGTCGGCAACTGCGTCTCGAGAAAGGGAGCAAATGCCAGGATGTTATGGCCCCAGAAGATTCCTCTAATGTTGGACAGGGAAGATTCTTTGAGGTGAGTTCCACCGGATGCGGGTTTCAATTCCTGGTCGCCAATGCGCACAGAGAGTGCTGCATCGGCTGGATAAACCACAAGGTTTGCCCCATATCTGCGTAGCTCGCGATTGATCTTATCGCCGACATCCACGCCAACAGCGATCATGGCCGTCGCCACGGCGACTCCCAACGTGACAGCTATTCCGGCTAAGAGTTTGCGCCGCTGTTGTCGGCGGAAAGATTGGTAGAGGAGGCGGAGAAACACGATGTCCTACTTCGCCGAACTCGGAGCTTCGCGGGAGAGATCCGCCTGGCTAATCGTGATCTGCTCACCATTGGTTGACGATGTGAGCGGAATAGGATTGCAACCGCCGGACTGGCCCACCGACTGAGCATTGATCGGCGCAGAGCAGTTCTTGCAAATGATCTGATTGCCGCTCTTGTAAAAGCCTACCGGACCACAGATCTGACAGGCATCCAGCACGGTGACGACTTTGCCGTCGGGCTTCTTAAAAATCACAAAGAATACTTTCTTACTCTCCAAATTCGCGGAATAGCGATGCAGCTCACCATCAGAGACTTCGCTCATCGGGATCGAGACCTGGCCGCCGACAAACGCCACTTCGCGAGCAGGGGTCACCGAAGTAGTGCTCTTGGCGTAGATGAATTCAGCCGTCACGAGAACAATGAAGATGAATGACGAGCTATAGACAGCAGTCGACCAGAGCCGTTCCTTTCGTGCCGACCACAATGCCTTTCGCTGGAATGCCCGAGAATCTGTCGCGCCTGATCCCGGGAGAAGTGGTCCACTGCCTTGTCGCCTGCGCTGGTCAAAGAGGATCATCAGCGCTGCCAACGCGAGAATCGTCACGAAGAAGAACAGATCGTTGCGAACAATAGGGCCGATCAGGGCCATTTCTTCACGGCTCGAAGGAAGCACGCCATTTTCGGAAAGCTCGTGCAATCCGGAAACAAGAAGCTGAGCCGCAACGAAGATCAAAATGACCGTTGTTACACGAAAGAAACGACGCAGATCGATGCGTATGCTGCCTTTTACGAACATCACACCAAAGACGATTGCCAGCAGCACGCCGATTATCGTTCCCATGAAGCTCAGGAGTTGGGTAGAGTTGAACTCGACGGCTGCCAGAATCAAGACTGTTTCCACACCCTCGCGCAACACCATTAGGAAGATGAACAGAAACAGCCCGAATGTCCGTCCTCCGCTCGCCAAACCTCCGACTTTGCCTTCGATTTCGCCTTTGAGCCGCTTAGCCGCCCGGCTCATGAACCAGATCATGCTTATGACGAAGAACGCCGCTACCAGCATGACCCAGCCCTCAAAGATGTCCTGATTAAACTGGGTCCGGGACAACAATACGGCGACGCCAATACTGCAGATGAAAGCTGCTCCTAAGGCGGCATACACGACGCGGCGCAACTCAGGACGCTGCATTTTTGAGAGATAAGCCAGCGTGATTCCGACAATCAGAGCTGCTTCGACGCCTTCACGCAGGGTGACAATAACGGCTTGCAACATCGGTTAGGTATTGAAAATGAATTTCAATTTCAATTAGCATTGTAACAGTTAGCAGGGATTAGCTTCCAGGGTTTGCCACCGGAGCGAAGTGTGCCTTCAGCGGGCAAGTATCACCCGTTGGTTTCGAGCTACTCAGGTTACATCCTCATGTGTAACTCAGCGCGTCTAATCCAGTTCATCGCCCAGACCGTCCAACGTCTTCATCACAAAGATTGCCGGAGAAATTGTTCTTGCTGAAGTTGCGCGTGGCCCGTACCGTCGCGGAAATCGAGACGCTCAGACCGATGTGGGACTCGCTCATGAGTCCGAATTTGAGTTTGTTTCAAAGTTATCGATGGAGTTTTCTTGCGGCAAAAATCTTTGGCGAACGTGAAGAGCCTCACTTCATCGTTGCGGAGGATGACAACGGTGCGGCGATTCTCCCTTTGGTCATCCAGAAGGGCTCCCGCCTCCTGAGTTTTGCAGGGGAAGCTCTCTTTGATTATCGTGACTATCTGGCAATCGGTGATCCCGCATCGCTCTGGGCAGCGTGGCAGAAAGTAGCATCCATTGGTCTGCCATTGTCGATCACTGCGATCTGCCGTCCAGAAATGCCCGGTTGGGAGAATCTCCCAAAGAGCTTCTTCAGCAGGGCACCGCGTTTGCATAGATCGCAGATCACATCGGAACAACTCGTTCGATATCACCCGCGGGCGTTCAGTCGTCTGCGCAAGTTGGAGCGTATGGGTCTGCGCATCAGTCAGTACTCGGGTAACTCCCGGATCGTGTCAGGTATTTACCGAACTCGCACGGCCCAATCGAGCTCTGACGAACTCTTCCATGATCCGCTGCGTGCCGACTTCATGGTGGCGATCTGTAGTGAGGAAGGAGCGCGTTGCGAAGTGTTCGCCCTGGAGCATGGCAGCACTCTTGCTGCCGCCCTCGTCACCTTTCGCGATGGTGACTGGCGCCGTTTCTACACAACTTTTTACGATCGGCGATGGGCGCGCTTCTCGCCAGGAGTAACCTTGTTGTTTGAAGTCGTGCGACGTTCACTCGACCAGCATATTAACGGCGACCTGATGACTGGCGAGCAGCCATACAAGATGCGCGTGGCGCAGAGTGCGCAAGAGCTGTTCAAAGTGTCGGCCAGTGCAACGGAACTGCGGGAACTATTTCCAACCGCTGTTACTGCGGACTTCGCTGCCTGACTGACTATCCGGCCAAAGCTCGATTGCCGACAAATCGAGAAGGCGAGAATGGAAGCAGGTCGATCCGGCTCTGGCGTCCCTGAATCAACTCAGAGATAACGGCGGCAGTAATTGGGGCCAGGAGAATCCCATTTCGGAAATGCCCGGTCGCTACATATGTGCCGGGCAAAGATCCGGGGCCAATAATAGGAAGCCCGTCAGGAGAGCCCGGCCGCAGTCCCGCCCAGGCTTCAATCATCTTTGCCTCTCCCAGCGATGGTACGAGATTTGACGCTGCCTGATGCAGTTGTTGGATGACGTCCGGCTCTACCGTTTTGTCGAATCCTGCTTGCTGGACACTCGCACCAATCAGGATTCGGCCAGTCCTTCTGGGAAGCAAATAAACTTCGCGGGAGCGCACAACATGGCGCAAATTGCTGTCGGCCGGAATCACAGTCAACATTTGTCCCTTGACCGGATGCGAAGGAACGGCAACCCCCTTGATGTCAGCTGCCCAGGCGCCTGCGCAATTTACGAACGTCGCAGCAGCATAAGGACCAGCACTGGTTCTTACTTCCAAGTCGCATGTTGCCGCAACGCTCACCCGTTCCACCAAGGCTTCATGATGAACCACTACGCCCATCCTCTTTGCCGCCACCAGCGCTGCCTGCAGCAGAAGCAGAGGATTGACGGTCTGCTCTTGCAGGAAACAGACTCGCGGGAGATCGGCCAATCCAGGCTCAAGACTCTGCAGCTCGGTAGTGGAGAGCGGGTGAGATGACAAATCCTCGTCACTCCGGCCGATATATAGCGTGCCACGGTTCTCAAGTTCGACCTTTATTCCTGAGCGGAGTTCCAGTTCCTCGACGAATGCGGGATATATTGACGCACTGAGCCGCGTCAGGGGTTTCAATTTGGGATCGGTTTCCGGATCGTCGACGACGAGCATTCCAGCCGCTGCGCTGGAGGCCTCGCGACCCGGTTCACCACGGTCCAGAACCGCGACTGTCGCGCCTGCGCGTCGAAGTTCTATAGCAACAGATAGGCCGATGATTCCGGCGCCGGCGATGACAACATCACAGGTATGCACAAGACGATTCTAGCTGCTCTTACTGCTGAGGAATGGCTACGAGTGGTGGCGCGTCCTGGGAGTCGTTTGTGCGCGCTCACTGGCTTTTGAGGTATTAATCAGCTTCGAGAAAACTACGAGCCGTTTCGGAGCTGGGCCGATGTAATAAATGGGATAGCAGGTAATCAAGGTGAGGCGCGCATCGGACGTCTTCTTCAGCACCGACACGTCATTCGGCATCACGATTTTCTTGCCGGTTACCTGGAACGTGTAAGTATGCCCATCTCGCCGCACCTGAATTTGATCACCGTCCTTGAGCTCATAGATGTGACGAAAGAAAGTGTCGCGGTGAGCGGAGATCACAGAATTGCCGGCTTCCCCAGGAGACGGAGTGCCTTTGAGATGGCCCGGACCTAGCCGCAGGGCTTTGTGATTGGTTCCCTCGACCACGATGACATCGAGATCGATTTTGGGAATCGAGACACGCGTCAATCCATCGTGCCTGGAAACGGGGCACAGGGCACCTGCAAGGGAAGAGCTCTGTTGCTCCAGCCATTGCCGGTGTAGTGCCTGCTGCTCCCGGTACATGGCCGCATACTCGGATCCTACGTATCCAAGCAGAACGGCACCCAGCACAATCAATGCACCAGACACTCTCTGCTTAATAGCCCCTTCGCGCGTGCGTCGTAGAAGCTTGTGCCATTCAACATGCAGCTGAGAGTTGCCGGCCCCTTTTTGGTTCATACTTTCCATAGCAGCTAGCGAATGAGCCAACCCCGTAGGTTGGATGCCCGGATTTAAACGTGGGAAAGCTCTACTTGTGAGCTGGACGAGTGCGCAGCGCTGAAATGAGGCCGCCCAAAAAGATTCCGAAACCGATTACTGAGAGCAGCGGCAGAGAGCTGCTCCCTGCGGGTAGGTCGAGAGATTCATTTGATTGTGAGTTGGCGCGACCTTGAGCAATAGCACTGGAGGCGAGCTTTCGCTGTGACTCGATGGAAGTAAAATTCCCCCCGGAAGTTTGGACTGGCCCGCATACGGTAACCGGCCTTCCTTGAGACGCAGTCAGAGACCAGGCACGATAATGCGCCGCAAATGGCGCAGCAATGGCGAGTAACAAAAAAAGTATGAAGGCACGAGCATTCTTCATGGCGCGGTGAAAATACTTAATTACTTAGTTACTACAAATGAGAATCGCGATTCCATTTTTTGTCAGGCAAATTCCGAACGCGTCGTGCGACTCGGAAAAAGCATCTGAGCCGGACAAAGCTCCCGGAATCAGCTAGTTACTGCTTGAGTACTATGATTGCTCCAGCCGAGTACCACACTCGACCGTACAGTCCCTATGCAATTTCATAGCCCAAGTTGCGTACGAACTGAATTTGCCCCCAAAGAAGCAGCTCTGAACCAGAAAAAATGTAGGCCGACGTACCAGAATCTTATTTCATGACTCTCGTTGGAAGCGTTGTTTCCTGAGCTGCCGCTATCTGCGTGGCATCGATCACGAGGGGTGCGTGATCGTAAAAGTTAACCGTTGCCTGAAGCGACTTCCGTTTATCCCAATCTTCGCGTGCTAGCGGAAAGCTGAAGACGACTACTCCCTGCTGATCGGCCTGTGCGTCAATCCTAGATTCCGACTGCAGAGGCTTTGCGTCGGGGATAGCCAGCTGAGGATAGGCCTGAACAATGCGCTCATAATCCGATGCCGGAGCGGCGCTGTCGTTAAACTCTCCTTTTTCGGCTACGAGCTTGCCCTCAATGTTTTTGATGTACATCGGCTTTCCGATGGCGTTCTTCACATCGATTGCAATGTTGACCAGGACTGAGTCTCGTTTCTCGACATTTTGATCCAAGGTGCCTTCCTGTCCCGGAGCAATCGAACCTTTAGATTCAATGTGCAGAGGTAGGGCAACTACTCGAATTGCCGAACCGGTTGAAGTTGGTGGATTTCTCGAAGAGAGGAGATACACGCCTACAATAATGGCCAGCACAACTGCGGCGATGACCACTGGGACAATCGGGGGAAGACTCCAGCGTGCACTGTCCAGTTCTTCGCTCATGGGCACGTGGCCGGCGTCGAACCGTGTCGCCTCCGCCTTCTTCATTTTCGGACTAGTTGGGCTCGCCATGCTTCCTCCTTCGAGCAACTCTCATCCTAAGATGCCGATTTTGGCTTTCATGCGACGGCTGTACGCGAATGCCGTGTCATGGCTTCGGCAAACTGCCTGACAGGGAGTGTGTTTAGCACATCCTCGCTGGTAAGCCACGCGCGACGGGCCTGTATGATCCCAAATCGCATCTTCTCGAGATGCAACGTGTGGTGCGAATCAGTGTTGATGACGATCTTCACGCCGCGTCCTTTCGCCATCTTCAGGTGACGATCAGATAAATCCAGACGATCGGGATATGCATTGAGTTCCATCGCTACATTGTGAGTCGCGGCAGCTCTTAAGATCGCGTCAAAATCGAAATCGTAACCCTCGCGTCGCAACAGAATACGCCCAGTGGGATGGCCGAGGATAGAAATGTGCCCGCTGGTAATCGCGCGTAACAAGCGATCTGTCATCTGCTGTGGTTCCTGCTGGAAATGCGAATGGATACTCGCAATCACGAGATCCATTTCGCCAAGCACATCACCGGAGAGATCGAGTTGCCCGTCAGCCAGAATGTCTACTTCAATTCCAGCGAATATCTTGATACCGTCGCTGTGTTTATTGGCCTCGCGAATTTTGCGGATATGCTCCACCGCCCGCTTGTCGTCGAGTCCGTTGGCAAACGCCAGATTCTTCGAGTGGTCAGTGATGGCCATGTACTCGTAGCCGCGCTCGCGGGCCGCACCGGCCATCTCTTCGATCGTGCAGCGGCCGTCGGTTTCGAGGGTGTGCATATGCACGTCGCCACGAATATCCGGGAGCTCAATCAGGTGCGGAAGCAGGTGCTTCTCAGCTGCCTCGATTTCACCTTGATTTTCGCGGAGCTCCGGAGGAATGTAATCGAGCTTCAACGCAGCATAGACTTCCTCTTCGGTTGCGCTAGCGACGTGAGTGCCGTCTGCAACTCGTGTAAGCGCGTACTCACTCAACGAATAGCCCATCTTTAATGCGCGCTGGCGGATTGACACATTGTGACTCTTCGATCCAGTGAAGTACTGCAGTGCTGCACCGAAGGACTCAGGCTTTAAGGTGCGAACGTCTACCTGCATTCCTCCACGCAACCGGAAGCTCACCTTGTTCCCACCCTTGGCAAGCACTTCGCTGATCCCGGGGAAGGTTAGGATTCGATCGAGCAACGGCTCCAGATGCTCATCGGCACAACATGGGCCCGTTATCAGAATGTCGAGATCTCCGACGGTCTCTCGTCCTCGACGCAGGGAACCAGCCGCGGTGATCTTCTCAATGCCGGGCATTTCCGCGAGAAACTCTTTGATCTTCTGTGCTGTGCGTTCAGCCGCGTCAAGGAGAAAGCGTCCGGAGATGCGGCGATACTCCTCGATGCCCCTGAGGATTCTCTGCTCATGCTTCTCTCCCATGCGCGGAAGTTCTCGGATTTTTCCTTCACGACCCAGCTTCTCTATACCGTCGACGTCACACACTTGGTATGCGTCCCAGATCAAAGCGATCGTCTTAGGGCCGAGTCCCTGGATTTTCAAAAGCTCCAACATGGAAGGTCGATATTTCTGGAGCAGCTCGGCGTGAAGAGGGAAATTGCCTTCTTTTAGAAGTTGCTGAATGTTTCCGGCCATACTCTTGCCTATGCCCGGGATCTCAAGCAGCTTCTTTGTGTCTGCAGCAATGTCGGCTACGCGCGTGGGTAGTCCTTCCACAGCTTCAGCCGCACGGCGATAGGAGCGAATGCGAAATGGATCATCGCCGCGAATCTCCATCAGGTCGGCGGTTTCATAGAACACAGCAGCGATGTTGCGATTTTCCATGGAGGTGCGTCGTAATTCTAAATTCCTTGGCCTTACGGCAAATAAAAAACCCAGCCATTTCGGCTGGGTTCTGGATAACTTTCGACCTCGCTAGTTCAGCTTGGTCACATTGTCGGCTTGGGGGCCCTTTTGACCCTGCACGATCTCAAATTCGACCTGATCGCCTTCCTGCAGGCTCTTATAGCCCTCGGACTTGACGGCGCTGTAGTGGACAAATACATCTGGTCCACTTTCCTGACCAATGAATCCAAAACCCTTAGCATTGTTAAACCACTTCACAGTGCCTTTAATTCGCGTCGCTTGCATACTTTTCCTATTTTTCCTTCTGGGGCCGAACAGCAGGTGCCGGGACCCGAACTTCCAGACCACCCTTGGGGACTGCACAAGGAGACTTACTTCACACGCCCGAAGTGAGCAGGGGAACGGCGCGAGGGGTAATTCTTGGGGTCCTAGTGAGGTTACTGGTTACTTAGAATTATCCAACAACGTAACAATGTTGTCAAAGCAGTAAACATGCTCGATGGCGCTTCGGAGTCATCCGAAAAAACTAAACGCCAGCTTGATTGATGGGTGCTAAAGCGCTGAATCCAACCAGAATAGTGATGCGAGCGTCTTGGCGTCTCGGATGGTTCCGTTTTGCGCCATCTTCAGTGCGGCCGGCAGCGGGAAGAACTTCGTTTGGATGCGCTCATCATCTTCCAGCTGAGCCTTTCCTTGGGTCAGATCGGTGGCCAGATAGATTTCCATCGTCTCGTCTAATATGCCTGGGCTGACGTAAAACTTCAGTGCTCGTTTCCAGTGTTTTGCGGTAAGTCCCGTCTCTTCCAGCAGCTCTCGTTTCGCTGCCGCTGCCGGCTTCTCTCCTGGATCGATATGGCCGGCCGGCAACTCCCATAGATAATCGTCCGCCGCATAACGATACTGACGTTCGAGGAGCACCCGCGGCTCGGATGCGGAATCGTCGACTGCCAACACAACCACCGACCCGTGATGGCGAATGATCTCTCGCAAGGCGACAACTCCCTCGGGTTCGCGAACTTTATCTGCGACTACCGTGTATACCTTGCCTCGATATCCAATTTTGCGAGACAGAATTTTGGCGTACTTCGGTTGAGGAAAATGGACTAGCTTGCTCTTTGCGTGCGTCCGACTGTTAGGCATGAAGCGATAGGTTAACATTCTGTCGCGAATCAACATCTCTCACCATCTCATGACAGCCGCCAAGCGCAACCGGTCCATCGATACGACGATCATCGGCGCCGGAACTCTGGCAACTGCCTTGGCTATAGCTTTCCGTCGCAGCGGGCACCGTGTTGCCGCGATTGTTTCTCGCGACAACGCGCAGTCCATCTCGCGTGCGCGCAAGCTCGCCAAGCGAGTCGGCGCGCATGTGATCACTCTCCGCGATGCGCAATTCGCCACCACAACAACTTGGATATGTGTGCCGGATGATGCCATCTCGGAAGTTGCCAGCCGGATCGCCGTGGGTCGCGACTGGAAGCGCAAGATCGCGATTCATTGCAGCGGCGCTCTCGGGTGCGATGCCCTGGCTCCGCTCAGGGAAGTGGGCGCAAGTGTCGCCTCGGCGCATCCGTTAATGACATTTGTGTACGGTTCCAATCCGGAATTGAACGGAGTGCCATTCGGGCTGGAAGGCGACCGCGACGGTCTGGTTGCGGCCAGCGCGATCATTCGCACTCTTGGAGGGAAGCCGTTTCGCGTTCCAACCGAGCTGAAGCCTGTTTATCACCTGTTCGGATTCTTTTCGTCTCCTGCCTTGGTGGCTTTAATAGCTGCCGCTCAGCAAGTTGGAAAACTCGCGGGTTTCGATGGACGTAAGTCGCGCCAATTGATGGGACCGATCGTTCGCCAGACGATCGAGAACTGCCTTCTCGGTACTCCCCAGGAAGCATTCAGCGGGCCTCTGCGCCGCGGAGACATTGCCACCTTGCGCAAACATCTCGACGTGCTGAAGGAGCAGCCCGAACTCCTGACGCTCTACAAATCGCTCACCAGCATTGCGGTGCAAGATCTGCCGGTTGCCTATGCCGACGCCCTGAAAAAACTGATCGGCTGAGCCCGGCCTATTTGGATCGCGGATGAGTGGGCGGTACCGAAACGGGATTGGGAAGCGGTTTACCTGTTGGTCCGACGCGTGGTGGTGTCTTTCCCACCAAACCATCTCCGCGACTTCGGAGCTCCTTCAGAATTGATTGCCGATCGCGCGAGTAATCTGCTGCAAGCCGCGTGAGCGCGAGTGTCACGATGTCGTGGTGATGTAGTTCTTCTGTTCCTGCCTGACGGCGTGCGTCCAGCCATAGACGATGCACGAGCATCACGTCTTCCGTCTTGAGGTCGGGAGTGTGCGGACCGATACGGAAACTCTGTACCTCTGGACCTGGCTTCACGACTTGAAACACAAACTGATGCTTTGGCGGAGGCGCAGCTTCCCACGCCTGGCCCATGCGGAATGCCTGCTCCTCGGCTGTCATTTTTGTGGAGAGTCCGGCTACAACACGCGCTGCCAGGAGAGAATTTGCGGTCTGGACGATAGCCGAGAAGACATCGCGCGCGGGCACGACCATCAACGAAATGTGTTTGCCGTAGCTCTCGGCGATGCTCACACATTTGGTGAACAGCGTCTGCTCGTGATCGCTGAAGATCTGTTCGGTAGAGAGATCAACCTCGCCGCTTCCTGGTCCTGTAAGCCGGGCAGCAAGGACTACAACGTCGTTCTCTGTCGTGTCGGTATTCTGTAAAACCCATCGCAGCTGCAATAGCGTGTTGTAGTCACGAACGGTGACAAGCGTGCAGTCCGGACGGATACCGACTGCTTCGCGCTCAATTCGTTCTTCGTGCAGGAGCTGGAAGTGTTCCTTCATCTCCTTTTCCGCATGCTTGAACTTGCGGGCATTCACGCGCTCGGAGATGGTGAAGATGGCAAAGAATGCAGCCGCGAACATTAGGCCGGTAATGGTCGCTATCTTCTTTGTGGCCAAGTTCACGAGCGCTGTCGTGAGCAGCACCATGAAGACAGAGAGCAAGCCAAGAGGAACCTCTCTACCCGCGATACTGATGTTCGGAGGTACCTTCCAACCGCGTTCACCTTTGTATTTGAAGCGCAACACGAGCATAGCTACGCTGTTGAAGGTGAAGCTCCAGATCACGCCGAATGCATACGCTTCACCGAGGACATTCACATCGCCGCGACTCAACAGAATCGTGATGATCTGCAGGCCTACGATCAGGTTCACGATGCGATAGCTGGTTCCATATCTTTTCTGCGGTTTCCGGAACCAGTCAGTAAGGACGCCGTCTTCAGAAACTCGATTCAACACGCCATTCGATCCGATGATTGAGGTGTTGATCGCGCCTGACAGAATCAGGAAGCCGACGACCACGACAAAGGTGCGGAACAAGAGCTTCAGGAAGAGCGGGCCGCTGAACCACATCACCAGTTCGGCGAGAAGATTGTTCTCATAGCTGGAGACTGGAACGTTCTGCGGAATAATCATCACTGCAAGCATGGTTCCGACGCCGGTGAACAAAAAGCTGTAGATGGCAACAATGATCGCTGCCCGCTTGAGGTTCTTCAGCTTCGGATGAGCGATTTCACGATTCACCTGGGCGAGCGTTTCTTCACCACTCATGGCAAGAACGGAATGTCCGAATGCCATGAGAATTCCGAACAATCCGAAGTTAGTGGCAAGGCTCGTGTGAGCCAGAAAGCCGAGGGAGGTTTCGTTGAAGTGAAGGTTAGCCGGCGTTGGCAGAGGTGGGATCGAGCCACCGATCTTCATCAAAGTGACTACCGCCCATCCGAGCAGAAGGACCACCATGACAGTGGTGATCTGCATAACGCGCAGAGCCTTGTCGCTTGACTCTTCGATGCCTTTGATGTTCTCCCACCAGTAATACAGCGTCACCGCAAGGCAGATCACGACGGCGGTTGCATTCACGTTCACTTGCGGTGTGCCGTGAAACATCGCGTGGAAGCCGGGACCAATCCAACCGTGAGCGTCAGCTTTACTAAAGAGCTCATTGATGAGGCCCGCGATGTATTGTCCGGCCGAAACGCCGGAGATCGGTCCCGTGAGAATGTAGTCAAACATCAGCGCTGAGACGCTCAGTTTTGCGAGCGTTCCACCCAGCGCTTCCTTCACAACGCGGTACACGCCGCCGCGCACAAACATCGAGCAGCTCTCGACGTACACCGCGCGTACGGCAAAGGAGAACAGCATCACCCCGAGGATGAACCAGGGAGCTGTTCGTCCAAACGCATCTTCGGCTATGCCGCCAACGTAGTACGCCGACGAGCCGAGATCGTTCAGGACGATGGCCGCCGCGCGCCAGAACGAAATGAACGTTAGCGCCACCGAGGAGGCGACTACGATTCGTACCCGGTTGGAAGGCGGTAAGTTCTGGGAACCAGAGGACATTCTTAGCAGACCGGCTGCCTGATTCGTCCCAGCGTCAGTGGGGAGAACTGACAGGGTTCAGTGGTTTGCCTGCTCAACTCTACGCTCGGGTAGTAGCAGCGTCAACGTCGAGATCACCATCTTCTTCGAACAGCAGAGCCACGTCCTCGAAGAAACTGATCGCGGACCACCACCAATGACCCGGCCACTCCGGCGAGAAAAACGCCGATCGAGACTCGGGACAAAACTGGACCAACGCAACTCATCGTTGGACAATTCTACAGAAAGCGCTTCTTCTGCGAAATAATGCCTGTTGCTCATAACGCGAAACGCTGGTAATAGAAAACGCAACGAGCTGGAAACAATTTCCGAGAAAACCGTTCATATATCCTCCATCAATTAAATTTATATTGGTTAGGTGCAGGCTCACGGTAGTCTGATGGCTTGATTCTGCACTGTTGCCACGGCCCTTTATTCCACCTTGAGGAGATGCATGTCGACCGAACTGCGTAATTTCCTGGCCATTCCTTACGACGAGTTGGAGGATCTCAATCTCAAAGCGAAAGAGCAGCGCAAGACGCGCATTCCCTTCGACCAGATACAGGAAGAGCTCCTGCGCTATCTCACGGATGAAAAGCGCATTAAAGCCGTGACCGTGCTGTTCAGCGACCTTGAAGGTCGACTGCACATGCTCGATTACGACAAAAAGTTTCTTTTGCGCAGTTACGATAACCTCACTTTTGACGGGTCTTCAATCCGCGGGTTCACCGCGCAGCGCGAGAGCGACTTGCGCCTCGGGATCGATTGGAGCGCGTTCTACTGGGCTCCGGCTGATGTTTTCGGCGCTGGCAAGGTGCTGGTTTTCGGAGATGTCATCGACAAAGGCGGAACCCCCTACACCGCCGATATTCGCGGCATGTTCAAACAGTGGGCGGAGAATCTTTTTAAGACTGAAGGCTACACGCTGAACGCCGCCAACGAGATCGAAGGCTTCCTCTTTCAAGGACCAGACGCCGAACGCCGCTACCACGAAACAGGCAAGTTTGAGTACGTGAACACGGGCGGCTATTATCATTCGCTTCCCGGAGATCCGCTGCGCACCTTCATCGATACGACGGCAGAAGTACAGCGGTCGATGGGCTTCCAGAATGAAAAGGACCATCCCGAAGTCGCGCCTTCCCAATTTGAAATCAACTACAGCTATGGTGAAGCTGTCGCAGCCGCCGATCAGATCCAGCTCTACAAGCTGATCTGCCGGCAGGTGGCCACCAAAATGGGATTCACGGCATCGTTTCTTCCCAAACCAGTCGTTGGCGTGAACGGCAGCGGCATGCACACGAACGTCTCCGTCAGCAAGAACGGCAAGAATGTCTTCTGGGACAAAGAAGGGGAAGAGAAGCTCGCAAAAATTGCGTGGTCGTTCGTCGATCGGATTCTCACTCACGGCAACGACATCTGCCTGATGCTTAATGCCAGCGTGAACGCCTATCGCCGTCTCGACCCGCACTTCGAGGCGCCAAACCAGATCAAGGCATCGCCAGTGGATCGCGGATCCATGATCCGTGTTCCAATCGGTAACGAAAAAACGTCACGCGTGGAAGTGCGATCAGTAAGCCCTGATGCGAATCCATACATGGTGATGTACGCGGTTTTTCGCACGGGATTGCAAGGAGATATAGCCAAAATCAAGAATCTGCGACAGGCCGAACGGTACCTGCCAGACAACATCTACACAGCTCTTGATAACTTCATGACTGCGGAGTGGACGACGAAGCTTCTTGGCGAAGACGTAAAGAGCCGATACGCCGACCTGAAGAAGGCCTCCGCCGATCGTTGTCCACGTCTGCTCGGCACGTTCGTAAAGACTCCTGAAGTGCAGTATCACCATGATGTTTACAATCAGTACCTCTGGAACCTTTTCTAGAGAGCCCTCTCCCATCTGGTCTGGTGACCGAGGCGTTCTCTTATCAAACAAAAACGCCGGGCGAGGACGCCCGGCGCTCCGTTATTGTTTAACTTATCCCTTCACATTCACGGTCGAGAAGGCTAGCACCACGTGACCGCTGGCTGGCGCGCCGAAGGCGCGCGCCGGTTCGAACGTGGTGAAGATCAGCGCGTTGTCGATCTTCACGCGTACAGCGTCACTGTCATGGCCCGACAAAATGCGGTAATCGAGCACGCGTCCACTTGAATCCACGCTCGCTTCGATCAGCACTGGGCCGTCAATCCCCTGGATCTCATATGGTCCGTTCGAGAGTCGCGGCGGTGTGTACAGCGAGGTTGGGATGTCGTCTGCCACTTCGGGAATCGCGAAGAATCCAATGAGCACGCCGAACATGATCACGGCGGTTGTGAGCCCGGCAGTGGCGGGCAGCATGAATGTATTGATTGCGTGTTCGATTCGTAGGGCGATATTTTGCAGCGTGCGGGCTGCGCTGCGCGAGCGCTCCTGCTGAATCGCGATCTTCAACCGGAGCGGAAGGTCGCTGGGCGCCTTGCGCGTCCCAATTGAGGACAACAGCGCTTGCGTGCGCTGCAGGGAAAGATAGCTTGTGTTGCAGGGGCTGCAGCTTTCCAGGTGCGCAGAAATTACGCGCATCTCATGACCGCTCACGGCCCCGTCTAGATACGTGGACAACTTCGACTTGGCTTGTTTGCAGTCCATTACTTGCTTCCGACCTCCAGTGATGCCACTCGAGCGCCGTGGCTGGGAACCTTCAGGCCCAGATCGCGGCCCGCTTGCCTGGCGTAATCCTCAAGACGTTTCTTGAGCGCGAAGCGTCCACGCATTAGTCTCGACTTCACCGTACCGAGTGAAACCTGCAGGATCTCGGCAATCTCTTCATAGGAGAGTCCCTCGATATCCCGCAACACGACGGTTGTGCGGTAGGGCTCGGCGACCTGCGCCAACTCCCGCTCGACCTTGATGCGAACCTCCTCGTGCGCCGTGCAATCGAAGGGCGAATCGTGCTCGTCAACCAAAGTCTCTTTGAGCGCAAATCCCTGACGATCTTGTTCGCCGATCGGAGCTTCCATCGTTGTCTCGCGACGCTTGTGGCGAAACCACCAGCGGCGCTGGTTCGACGCCTCGTGCAGCGCGATGCGGTAAATCCAGGTCTTGAGGCTCGCTTCGCCGTGAAAGCGCTTTATGCCGCGGAAGACCTTGAGAAAAACCTCCTGAGTTGTGTCTGCCGCATCAGCCGGATCATTAAGGATGCGATACACCAGTCCATACACGGGCTGGTGATAGTGCGCGATCAGCCACTCATAAGCGTCTTCTGAGCCGGCTTTCAGCTCAGCGATAAACGACGTCTCCGCGGCACGTGCTGATATCGCGCTTGCGAGGTTTGCCAACGTAGTAACTCCCGCCATGCTTCTCACGGCGCTACCCATAACTTAGCAGGTCTCCCCGTCTTGGCAACACACAACCTCTATGCGGATAGACCCCAGAGCTCCAGGGAAAGTTCCCGGAATGCCACGCCCCTCACTGGTTCGGGCACACCTAAAGGACGCTGCATGCTGTGTTACACGAGAACGCAGCAGCCCCCAAAAACTCTGATGTTATAGAGAACCCGATTCGATGCGCGGTTGCAAGCTTACTTTAGTTTCACTTTGGGGTCGAAGCCCCTGTGGTTGAAGGGTTTGCGGCGCTTTTCTTGGTCGTCTTTTTCTTCTTCGGAGGCGGCGCAGGCTCGTCGTCGTCCACAACAATCTTTTTCGGCGGTGCCTGTTGCTGGGCAGCAATAGCAGCGGCTTTTTCGCGCTCGGCGGCCGTCATGCGGTCATCCGCAGTGGCAGTCATCTGCTGCAGATACTCTCCGTAGTTGCGCCGATATTCATCCAATGCGGAGGCATGCGGGACCATCAAATCGTATTCTTCGCGCTTGCCAAACGCGCCCGCCGATTCACTCACGGACGCGACCACATCATAGAGCGCATTCAGATTGCGATAGAGCTTGAAGTTGGCAGCCAGGCTTTGCGGTGTTGTGCGTACAGCGGCGATAAGTCCGGGCAACGCTGCAGTCACATTGCGCTGCACAGAGCCGATGTTCTCCGAAGCCTGATGCTTAGTCGCCGAATCGACCTTCCACTTCTCCACGCGCAGCTTGCCCACGTCAGCATTCAGGCCGCTGGTCTCCTGCTCAAGCCTTTGCAGGATCGCGCCAAGGTCGCCCGAGTTCGACGGCGATGGTGTTGGCGTAATCGTCGGATTTGCAACCGGAGGCGGCGCGCTGAGAGGGCGTGAACCAGCCTGCGAAGAAATTGGCGGATTGCCTGGCGGATACGACGTCTGCGCAGAACAGAAGGCCGATATGGCGATGGTTAAGAGAAGAAGGCTGCCCCTGATCACATGAAAAGGATACTCCTGGTGGCAACCGAACCGCTCGACCCCAAGAGCGTTGATTGACCGAAGCCCCCGGCGCAGGCGAGAATAAGAGCTGTCCTATCGTCCTTCCTCACAGTGGGCCTGTGGCGCAGCTGGGAGCGCGCTTCCATGGCATGGAAGAGGTCGTCGGTTCGATCCCGACCAGGTCCACCAATTACTCAGGTTTTGATAATAGCGCTAGCGCGTCCCGGCACGCCGGGAAGGTCGTCGGTTCGATCTCGACCGGGTCCACCAACACTCAGTTTCCGTTAGGCGGAGAGCGCGTCCCGGCTGGGCTCATCTTTTTCCAGCCAAGCCTAGAATTAATGGGATGCGTTCAATTTTGGTCCGAACATTGATTCTGGGTGTGCTGGCGGGTGGGTTTGCTTGGCGCAGAAGGAATCTAGTGCGCCGAAGGCGCCGCGCATCATTGTCAAGTTGCCCGATAACCTTCATGTTGCGAGCTCGACCAAAAATAAATCAAAAAAACAGTTGTTCCACCCTGTTTCCGTGCACCCTTCGAAAGACACGAAGAGTGGCGCCCCACTCAGTTAGGGGATTGTGGCCGGAGCTGCTAACTGGACCCGCCAAATGGGGCCGCCGTTGTAGAGTGGCCCTTCCAACTTGACGAACGCTGGCGCTTCGCCACTGAGAACCCATACCTGCATGTCTGGCGGCTGCTTGCCTAAGATAGGCGCTAATAACCCAGCGACACCTCCGATTTTGACCTTCACAACGTAGTGCATGGCTTTATGTTCGGTGCTACCGCTCGACAACGATTCTTCGCCTTGTGGAAGGATAACGAGCTTAACCAACCGCGGCTTAGGGGTGGTCGCCAACTGGGACACAGTCGTTTGCGGCAGACTTGGTTGGATGTGCTTCACCAGCGTCAGAAGCATGCCATTGGCAAGGTCGGGCGGCAGTTTGAGCTGCCGCCTGATCACTTTCTCCCCGTCGCCGCGATCTTTGTAGTGCACTGTGATTGTGTCCGTGGATGCGTCGATTGACGTTTCCATGGGCTGCTTGAACGATGGACCTCGCTCGATGAGATGGTCGTTCAAAAGCCGGAAACTACCGCTTTGAGAAAATATGGCCTTGTCGTCATAGAGCGAACCATCTTTGAAGCGAAAGATCAGATGGCTCGTGACGCGATTACCCTCTGCAATCTGGGTCATCTCGCCGTCGGCGAGGCTTTTGCCTTCAAGAGTGCGCAGCGCGAGAAAGCCATGCATCAGCCCTTCCTTGTGGCGCACAGGGACCTGCTCAGCACTCAGCACTTTGGTTAGGAGCAGGGTGGCACACGCCATCAGGAGGGCGAGCAGCCTGAACCGAGGAAGTTCTACCATTGCCATATCCCAAAATGACAATTGGATGTTCGTTGAGTCTTAGGCCAATTACTCTGACAGCATTTCCCGAACGGCAACCAAGAAGCCTATTGGATCACTTGCATCTACTGAGCGGGTTGCGCCGCGAACGTCGCCTTCGTGATGTGGGCGATGATGGGTTCTTTATCACTATGAGGTACCGAATGCCCCAAAATAATCAGATCGAATCGGCCAGCCTGTTCGCTACAAATTTCCCAAGCCTTCGCGAATCCCTCCGCAGATCTCACTTCATGACTCATTTGCTGAAGAAGCAATTGGCGCGTCAGAAGCAACGACGGGTCATATGAGATCGACAAAATACGTTTGGCCATCAACTTTCTATATGGCCAGTTTCTATCACGCCGTCTTGCCATAGCCTGATTGCTCTTCAAAAGCGCGGATCGACTCCTCGAATTCTTCGTGGAGGCCCTCGCCCATCAGCATCATGTCGGAGATGCAGGTGCTCATGTCAACGGCGAGAAGATGCTTGTGCAGGACGCGCGAGATGACAACGTGCAGGAGTCGCGCTTCGATCGCGATACGCCGCACGGTATAGCCCTGTTCATAGCGCTCCTGACCGTGTCTTGTAGCGCCTTTTTTCGCGTTGTCAGCAATCACGTTTGGTCCAGCCTCGATTCGTTTCGCAAGCTCTTCGATGATCAAACGAATGTGATCGAGTCGCTCCTTCTGGCTGAGGCTAACGGAAGAAAGCATTGTGTTCTGGCTTGTTTCCCTGAGCCATTCATCCGTGATCTCATCGATGCTCTCACGCAAGATGGTTGAGACGCGCTTAACCTGTAGAGGGATAACGTGCCGGGGTTGTTTGGATTTTTCCTTAATCGTCTCGACGAGCTGCTTCACGTTAGTCGGTTTTGTCAGATAGTCGTCAACCTGGTTTCGTATGGCTTCCAGTGCTGTTGCGAAATCGGGATACCCGGTGAGAATCAGTGTGACCGCGCTCGGCTGAACGCGGCGCATGGCACTGATCAAGGTGAATCCGTCTCCCTTCTCGCCTATGTTTAGGTCTGCCAATAACACATCGAATGAATCTCGGTTGATGTAGGCCAGCGCTTCGGCAACCGTAGCTGCCACTGACACTTCGAAACCTTCCTGCTCCAGAATGAGCGGCAATGTCATTCGAATGCCAGGTTCGTCATCAGCGAAAAGAATCCGGGTCTTACGTTCTTGCATATGGGTTCGAAAGGGCGCGTCTGCGGAGTAGTCTTTCGCGGTTAATGCGTTCCGACAGCATTTTTCGCGTGGAGAAGTGAGACTCCATTTTTGAAATGAATCCCATACCTTAGTTGCCGGGTTCGAGTGCAGAGTTGGCTAACGTGTTGCCAATAGACAGCATCTCAGGTAGATAGGCCAATGGTTGGGCTCGGAGTAGATGGTTCGTGAATGGGGCTCGCAATTGCGAGAAGACAAGCGCGCATGAGCATAATCTTGGTACTTCCGCAGCAACAGGGATTTCCCAAAAACGAATTTCCAGCCAGGAGCACAGCTCCTGCAGAACAGCGTCTCAGACGAACTGTCCTTGTGGTTGATGACGAGAGTCTGATCGCCGACACCCTCGCCGAGATCCTCAACGACAGCGGCGATTTTGACGCAATCGCGGTGCATGACGGCGAACGCGCTTTGGATCAGGCACAAGACCGCGCTCCCGACATCCTAATTACCGATGTTGTAATGCCCGGAATAAACGGAATCGAGTTGGCAAAATCAATTCGTTCTCGATACCCGAAAACGCGGATCATATTGCTCTCAGGCCAAGCCCAGGCACGCGACTTAATGAGGGAGGCGAGCCACGAGGGATATGCATTTGAGCTGTGGGCCAAACCAATCCATCCCGATCTCCTGTTGGAACGACTGAAGCGGAACCGAACCTGAAGCCAGAATGCGCGTACCTCTCGACTCAAACTTGAAAGCCGACTTGGGATCGTCGCACTGGTTTGTCCGATATGGGGCAGCAGCACTGTTTGTTCTTGCTGCGCTGGTGTTGAATTCGCTGGGGCCGGCAAAGTCGCTGCCTTTTATATTCTTCTTTGCGGCGGTGGCGCTCAGCGCGCGGATATGTGGTTTTGGCGCCGCGCTGTTCGCGACAATTCTCTCGGCTGCGGTTGTGGACTTTTTCCTGCTACCGCCGCAATACGCGTTTGCATATCGGGGTAATGATCTCCTACGCCTTCTCTTTTTCGCACTTGTGGCGCTCGTCATCAGCAGTATCGCCAAACAGAAATCCAAGGCGCAGAAGATCGCCGATGAGCGTACAAAACAGTTTGCGGCTGTTGTAGAGTCTTCGGACGATGCGATTTACAACAAGAGTCTCGATGGAATTGTCCTCACTTGGAACCGAGCGGCGGAGCAGCTTTTTGGATATACGCCGGGGGAAATAATCGGCAAGAACGTTGCACTGCTAGCTCCGCCAGAGAAGGCGACCGAAGTCGATGAGATTCTGCAACGACTCAGGCGCGGAGAGAGAATTGGGCATTTCGATACAGAACGCGTAACCAAAGACGGAAGACGCCTTCATATCTCACTCTCGATTTCTCCTATATTCGACGAGCAAGGAACTATTGTCGAAGCGGCGACTGTTGCTCGCGACTTCACCGAGGGCAAACGTGCCGAGGCCGCACTGCGGTCGAGCGAGGAGCGATTTCGTGCCGCGCACGCTATGGCGAACGTCACAGCGTTCGACTGGGATGTGGAAACCGGTGGGGTAACCTGGTTCGCCCAGTTACCCGCATTGCGTGAGCTTGCGCCGGATGGAAAATTTGAGAGCTGGAGGAAGGTAATTCACCCGGAAGACAAACCGAAAGTTGACGCGGCAATCGAGCGGCTGCTTCGTGAGGGCAGCGCGGACATCGAACTCCGGCTGCTCAGACCTGATGGGCAAGTCGTGTGGCTGAGTGAACGTGGGGAGTTGTATCACGACGAGACTGGCAAGTCCCATTGTCTCGGCATTGTCATGGATATCACAGAACGCAAACGCAACGAGGAGATTCTCCGGCGCTCGGAGAAGATGGCCGCCATCGGACGCTTGGGAGCAACCATTGCCCACGAACTCAATAATCCGCTTGAAGCGGTGACGAACCTTGTCTATCTCATTCGCAAGAACAAGTCTCTTGACGAAAAAACCCAAAGGAAACTCGACGTAGTCGATCAGGAACTGGCTCGCATGGCAGACATGACACGGCGCACGTTGGGCTTTTACCGCGACACCGCCTCTGCTGTTCCTGTGCTTCCTGCAGAGGTTATGGATGAAGTGCTCGCCCTATACGCGCACAGACTGCAATCTAGACTAATAGACCTGAAACGGGACTACCAGACGCACAATGAAGTATCCGCATTCCCCGGTGAGATTCGGAAAGTGTTCTCAAATCTTATCGCCAACGCGATTGATGCGGTTGGCAATCGGGGCCGAATCACGATCCGTATCAGGAATTCACAAGATTGGCGAAATCCAGGTGTTCGGGGCGTTCGTATCACGGTTGCCGATTCGGGTTCCGGTATCCACCCGGTAGACAAAAGCAAAATTTTCGAGCCGTTATACACAACCAAGACAGAAACTGGCACCGGCCTCGGATTGTGGCTCTCGAAAGACATTATCCAGAGCCACGGCGGATCGATTTCAGTTCACAGTGGAGGCTGGCCAGGGCCAAATTGCAGAACCGTATTTTCAGTCTTTATTCCGGCGAAATCCGCGCTGCCTTTAGCAACAGTCGAGGAAGAACGACAAACGGCGTGAGGAAGCAGTTGGATTCAGACCTGAAAACCGTAGATTCGGATCAGATCGCGCGGCACGCGGCGCATTATAGACGAGACGTTCTGGATAACCCACTCATCGAACACCGCGATGAGTGGGGCCTCCCGCTGCAAAAACCAAAATGGGAAAAAGTGGGCCGGGTGCTGCCGTCTTACTTAAGTATCAAGATCCTCCCTCACCTGTCCTGCTAAGGGCCTCCCGGAGCGCCCACTTCGCGAAGCATGCGGGCAAAGCGCGGTTCGCCGCGCAGCGACTCGAACTCAATACGCTGGGGAAGATACAGCAGAGCTCCGTTGTGCTGCTGCAAGGCTGTTTCGAGGAGCGTGAGGGCTCGATCGCGATCTCCAAGGGCGGTGTAGATGCTCGCCAAATCTACGGGCGAAATATAACGACGTGCAGTTTCCGCTTCGAGATGGCGCAAGATCCGTGTACCTTGCTCGCGCTCGCCAGCTTCGATCAGGGCGCGGGCAAGATCTGCCTGGACCTCCAGCGTCTCGCCTGCCAGGCTCACGCCTTTACGGTAGGCCGCGATCGCTTCCGGGAACATTCTGTGCCATTCGTAGGCGTAGCCCATGTGCTGGTACACGCGCACATAGTTGGGATCCAACGCAATCGTCTTCTTGAACTGCGCTAATGCTTCGTCGAAGCGCCCGGCCCGCAGCAACGCCAGTCCCATATGGGAATTCATGTGCGAGGACAGCGGGTCCAGCTCCAGCAGCCTTCGCGACTCCTGCAGCGCCTCCTGATGGCGACCGGCTAGCGTGAGGTAATGCGAGTAGGAGTGGTGCGCCTCTTCGTAGGTTGGTTTCAGTTCGAGCGCGCGCTTGTATTGGCTCTCCGCCTCTGTCCACTTCCACTCGCCGTAAAAAAGCTCGTTCGCGAGCGAGACATGCGCCTCGGCGAGATTTGGACTGATGCTCAGAGCGCGCACCGTAGCCTGCTTGGATAATGCAAATGCTTTCGCCGGATCCAAGTCCGCATCGGCCTGTTCGGCATAAGCGTCGGCTAATCCGGAATAGCCGAGTGCGAAGTTTGCATCGAGTGCGATCGCCCGCTGGAAATACTGCACGGCCAGAGCGATGGTCGCGTTGCTTTTGTTGTCCAGCAGGAAATGGCGTCCTTTCAGATACGCCGAATATGCCTCCCAGTTTGTTTGCCCCGACTGTGCGGTCTGAACCTGAGGCGGTCGCAGGCCTACGTCGATGCGGGAGGCGATCGCCTGGGCAACGTCGGCTTGCAGGGCAACGATGTCTTTGAAGTCGCGGTCGAAGCTCTCAGACCATACATGCATCTGGTCGCTCACTCGAATCAACTGCGCCGTGATGCGCGCCCGCGAAGCTGCCTCGCGCACGCTGCCTTCGAGTACGTAATCCACTCCAAGTTCCTGCCCAATCTGGTCGATGCCTTTGCCGCTGTTCTTGTACTTCACGGCTGAGGTGCGGGCGATCACTCCGAGCCGATTTGGGTCCATCGCCCCAAGCTGCGCGATCATCTCCTCGGTCATGCCATCGGCGAAATACTCCTGGCCGGGATCGCCTGTGAGATTCTCGAATGGCAGGACAACCAGCCGAACCTGTCCCGCTTGCCGGCTGCTTCTCGCTAGGCGATAGCCAATCAAAGCGGCGAGCAACAGTGCAGTCGCAACGATCGCTACTGCCAAAGTGATCCAGTGGCGCCTTCGCAGTGGGGCGTCAATAGATTTTGGCAGCGGCTCTGCGGTTTGGGGCACGTCCCGCAGAGGCGGCCGTGAGCTGATCTCAGGCGCAGTGGTCGCCTCAGCCTTGGCGATGAACCTGTAGCCTCGTCGCGGCAGAGTGGCGATAATCCGCGGTCGCTCGGCATCGTCGTTGAGGACCGCGCGAATCTGCTTAATTGCCTGATTGATGGCGAGATCAAAATCTACGAAGGTATCGCCCGTCCAGACATGATCGCGGAGCTCCTGCCGCGTGACCAGCGCACCCGGGTGCATCGCGAGATAGGCGAGAATTTTGAATGGCTGCGGCTGCAGCTTGAGAGAAAAGCCGTTCTTGCGCAGCTCTTCGGTAGAGAGATCTAGCTCGTAGTCCTCAAACCGGATTACAGTCGGAATTTGCGTCGCCGGACGCATCGAAGGGCCTCGGGGAGAGGTCTGATTCTACCCCAAAAAGCTTTTCCTTCCTGCTGCTTACATCTTCACTTCGTAATCACTGGCAAATCACACCCGAAACATTGCCACAGCTCGGCCGCAGCGCAAACCTGCAGCTTCCAGAGGAGGAAATATGAATTCTATTCCGAAGCAATCCGCCCGCTATGTCCCGATCTTCGCTGCCGTGCTGGCTATCTTCTTTATTGTGCTCAGTCCCGTTCAGGCGCAGTGTCCCATTCCAGATATCGCTCACACCAGCCTGCTCGAGGCCAACCAGCCGGGGATGGAAATCACCACGGCTCAGCTGGTGGACTTTCTGGCGCAGCGCACGCCTCCGGTTCTCGACGTCCGCTTTCCCCAGGAGTATGCGATTTCGCACATTCCCGGCGCCATCAACATACCTCCAGACTCGACCGCTGATCCCAACAACGTGCAGCATGAATCTGGAGAGATCGCCGCCCGATATCCAGCTGACGCACCGTTGGTCCTCACCTGCAACGGACCCTCTTGCGGCAAGAGCAAGAGAGTGGCAAAAGCGCTACACGATAATTATGGATTCACCAACGTTTTGCGCTATCAACTCGGCCTGCCGGTATGGCGCGCCCTGGGCAACACGGTGCAAACCGATCTGGACGGCTTTGCTTACATCTTCAATCGCGACTTCACGGCTGTCTTCGTCGATGCGCGTGCACCCGAAGCCTTCCGCGCCGACACGGTCGCTTGCGCAGTGAACGTTCAGAAGGACGAAGCCGATGCAGCCAACACTGACGGACGGCTGCCTCTCCTCGACAAGGGAGCACGCGTCGTGGTCTTTGCCGACAACCTTCAGATGGCGAAGACAGTTGCAGCACAGATCGCGAAGAAAGCCTACTGGAGCAGCAGCTACTTCAGCGGTACCTTCGAAGACTTGGAAAACAGCCACCAGATGCGAATTCACAGCGAGCGTCGCTGCCATGTCTCAGAAGCCCAGCACACGGAGCCTGAGCACGACGACGACTAGACGACGTATGGGGCCAAGCTATTGATGTCATAATTCGCCGAGTGCCTCAATCAAATAAGTTTGCGAGTTCTCTACTTCGAGGAATTGCTCGGGGTCTATTTGGGATTGCGGGGATCGCTTTCTTTTGGGGTGGAAGAGCCATCAGCGAGTTTGCGAAGGTAGATCGGCTACTCGCCGAGATCGACGGTCTAGTTCTCACAGCGGCATCTGTGGGGCTCGGGGTGATAGCGGAGTCTGCAGGAAGGCGACTAGGTGAGCGTCGTACAGGTGGAAGTCCGCCGTCAATTAAAGACTGAAATCAAACGGGGACAGCAGAAACTTTCGCCTCACGAGGCCATGAGAGTAAAAGGTTCCGTCTGCTGTCCTCCACTTCAGCAGCTTCTCCTGATCTTCTAGGACCAGAATGGGAACCTCCTGGATGCCCCCGTGCTCTCAAACAAAGAAAACCGCTGAGCGGCAAGGCTCAGCGGTTTCAGACAAGATACTGGTGAGAAGCGTGGATTCAGCGTTACCTGTTGTCGCCTTTCCCCTTGCCTTTATCCTTATCGTTGTGGTGAAAGCCAAATTTGTGGCTTTTCTTGCCTTTCTTGCCTTTCTTTTTGGCGGCGTTTAGAGAGTGGACTTCATTCGCCCGATCTTGGCCGTGAAGCTGAGCGCCACGGTTAGAGCGCGTCCCAGAGTGTCCTTGCCCGTATGCTTGCAAGCTCATCACACCGACGAAAACAGCGGTCGTGAAAATAAGCGAGATTTTCTTCATTGCGAACTCCTTTTGTTTCGGTCTCCAGTCGATAGCATCCACAAGGTGAGTGTGTATTGGATGTGGGTACGATCAAAGTTACTGAAGTAGTGTGCGTATCTGGGTCGGGCGGCCCTTCCGGCAAAACAATCGAATTCGTCCAAACGTACATATCACTCCGGTACCCTCGACGCCTGGCAAGGTTGTCTTTAATACTCTCTCTGCAAAACAGCAAGCAACAAAACCAAAGCCGGGAGTGTGTCCATCGTGATTCGCAGATTTGCAGCAGTTTCTTTACTAGCATTTTTAGCCACCTCCGTACTTGCGCAGAACGCGCCCACCAACCAGAAGGACGCCGACGAAACCGGGTGGACCTCCACGCTGAACTTCGAAGGCAGCGCCAACTCCCAGGAGCGAGTGCTCGATCTGGGATCGAACGTCGGCTACAACTTCAACGAACACTGGGGCGTAGACATGGGCGTGCCCTTGTCGTTCGTCTCTTCGTCAACGCCAACGACCACCACGGGCACAACGACAACCAAGGGCACCTCCAGCTCGTTAAACAGCCTGGGCAACATCTACATGGACATGAAGTTCAAGACGACCGGCGATGCCGCGAATTACAACTCCACGCTCACGGTAACCGCTCCTACGGGCAGCACTACGAAGGGCGTAAGCACCGGCCGTCCAAATTATGGGTGGAACAATCACGTCGAGCACGACTTTGATCGTCTAACTCCTTTCCTCGAACTCGGCCTGTCGAACGGCCTGACCGACACAAAGTCTTTCCATCGTCCGTTCACGACCTTGGGCTTTGTGAGCCAGTTCACCGGCGGCAGCAAGATCGACCTGGGCGGCAACTTTAGCGTGGGCGGCAGCCTCTACGACGTGCTTCCCTCCGGACAGCAGAAGATGTTCAGCAAACTTGTCGCAAAGAAGTCAACGACTACGGCCGGCACAGGTAAGAATGGACGAGCATACGAACTTGCCGCCGAAACCACGGGCGACGCCTCCCTCACACATGACAACGGCGGCTCCGCCTGGATTGAGTACTCCCCCGACAAAATTTTCGATTTCCAAATCGGATACACGCACAGCGTGCATTTAGCGCTCGACTCGGTAGCTTTCAATCTGGAAGTCAACCTGGCCAAGCTGATGAATAGAGGTAAGAAGTACTAGCTGCCACTGAGCGCCTGCAGGGGCCATCGCTCCGAAGACCAGCGGCAGCCAGTTGGTGTGAGAGTTACCCGAGTGCCGTTTTGGTTTGCGTGAAGCCAGCAGCCAGCACCCAACAGCTGAAAGCTTAGCCAACCCGTTCCCGCTATGGGATTCGGCCTGCTCTCCGGGATCCTGATAAAGCTCCTCCGTGTGCACTTTTCCCAGGAGAGCAGAGACCGGGCCGGGTGACGCACCTTTCCTCGGCTTTCGCTCGCAGTTTCACAAAAAAGTGGATTCCCGGTCTTCAATCCTCGTTATTCTCCGTGCTGATGGCTATGGATAAGCGGTCACCGGGTTCAAAGCACCAGGCTTGGTCGCGGCGCTCCCTGTGTCATTCACAACGTGGGTGATCTCCCCCTTGCCATTCAAAAGGACGGTTCCGGCATCGTGGACCGCCACTCCGCTCGCAACCGGCACCGTCATCGCGGCGTCCTCGATGATGTAGATTCCCCGATTGAAGAACGAGTAGATGCCGAAGCCATACGTCTGGTGCGTGGTGACGCCGTCACTTACCACATAGGATGGATAGCCGTTCGCCGTTCCATCCATCCATGCGCTCTGGCTAGGCACGTCGTAGGGCAGTTCACTTTGGTAGAAGATCGTCTCGCCACCGTTCCCGTTCCAGAGCACCTGCTCCTTCTGGTAGTGCTCAACAAACAGACCGGTCGCCGTGACATTGTCGCCATTAACCACGACCCCATGATCAGCGGTGTTTATTGTCCACCCAACCCCGGCGCCGTGGTCTGCGCGCCACGCCCAGACGTCATCGAGGATCACGTTGTCGTGGTCTACCTGGAGACTGGTCGTAGCGCTGCCTGCGGCCGCTCCGCCGATGCGGAAGAACACGTCATTCAAGGTCACTGGATCGTCCGCCGCGCTCGGCTTGGCGCCGTGTGGCTTCCCAATCTGGAACAGCACAGACGAGTTGGCCGGACCGGAATCGACGATCATTCCAGACACCTGTACTCCATCCACGTCCGCAACTGTAATGGCAGAGGTTCCGTTCTGCGGCACGAGGGTAGCGAAACCCAATCCCAGCACCACTGCATCCGGCCGCTTGACTTCGATGGAACGGTCCAGCGAATAGACTCCGGGCGTGAGGATCAGGTTCTTTCCGGAGGCTAGCTGGGCGTTGATCCGTTGCACCGAGGTGGATGGATCAGCGACGAAGAAACTGCTCAGCGGGAGCGTTCGCCCGGACGCGGGGCTGCTGCCGCCCCAGCTTGTGCCTGTGGTATTCGTGCGCAGTGCGGGTGCGAACACGTTATAGTTGCCGTCCGCATCGACGAAAAGGAAGGGCTTCTCGCGGCTGACGGAAACCGTCGGAAGCACGGTGTAAGTCGGGTTCGGGTAGGACTGCGCGGGCGATCCCTGCACGCCGGCGAAGACCTGGTTCCACACCGCGTTGCTCCATTTGCCGATTGTGCTGTTGCGGACGAAGAACTGCTGCTGCGATCCGTTGACCACGTTTCTAGTAACCGAGTCG
>Ga0209474_10000467_pt1 | contig 44445 bp, 42 predicted proteins | sample GraSoiAngelo_145_FD_185902 | JGI IMG/M metagenome (GOLD analysis project Ga0209474, IMG submission 185902) | Grasslands soil microbial communities from the Angelo Coastal Reserve, California, USA - 14_1009_05_20cm (SPAdes) (version 2) | ecosystem: Environmental > Terrestrial > Soil > Grasslands...
ATATGGACGAAAACACCCAACCGGAAGTCAAGACGCTGAGCTTCGAACGCGCACTCGAGGAACTTGAAACGATCGTCAAGCGATTAGAGGATGGGAAGGTGCCGTTGGAGGAATCGGTAGCCATTTACGAGCGCGGTGAGGCGCTGAAGCGGCGCTGCGAGGAATTGTTGCGGCAGGCGGAGGCACGGGTCGACAAGATAACCACTGATGCCAACGGCCAAGTGACCGGTACCGAGCCGCTGGATGTTCAATGAAGGCGCAGCCGCTTGCAATGAAGGCGCAGCCGCTTGTCACAGTCGAGAATATCGGGCGGATTGGCTCTCTAAATAGCTCTCTAAATAGCTCTCTAATTACCGCTTGGCGGGTTGCGCGGCCTGATATAGTCCCCGGGCTAATTCGGGGATCATGAGCTTAGTGCGCGTCCAGCACCGCCATATCATTTATGTGCAGGGATACGATCCGCGCGGTCTTGCGCAGTATTACCGCATGTTCAGGACCGAACTTCGAAAGTTCGGCCGATTGTATCGGCTGACTGCCACGATCAGCCGTCCGCAAAGCACGCCTGACGGCGAGACTGCGTCCTGGACCATCGAGACCAAGGCGAGCGAGTGGCAAACCCGCACCAGCTACGATTTCCTGCGGTTTGAAGACCTGATTCAGCGCGATCTTGCCGCGCCGATCTGGAGCACCGTCTTTCAGGCGGTGTTGATCTATTGGCGTCTTGTCTTCAGCGGCACGATTGCGCGATTCTGGAAGGCGCATTGGCGGTTCGCGACCTTCATCACCTATCCGCATTTTCTGCTTCTGATCGAAGCAATGCTCGCTTTGGGCCTGGCCTTCGCCTTCGAGAAAGGTCTGGAAGCTATCGGGATCCCCAAATTGCTGGCTATCGCCGCAGCCGCGACCGCGTTCGTGACGGTCCTGGGCAGCGCGCTCAAGTACACCGAAAACGCGACCTATTTGCTTTATCTGTTATCCGACACGATCTGGACCTGGCAATTCTCGCACCGCCAACGGCTGGATTGGGACCAGCGTATCGATCGGTTTGCCCAATACATCGTCAAAGTCGCGTGCAGCAGCCAAGCCGAGGAAATCGTCGTGGTCGGCCACAGTTCGGGCTCGTTCCTGGGCACCGAAATCCTGGCACGCGCGCTCAAGCTGGATCCGGATTTGGCGCGGCATGGTCCGCGCGTTGTCCTGCTTACGATCGGAGGCAATTTCCCGATCGTGGGGTTTCATGCTGTGTCCGAGGACTTCCGCGATCACCTTCGCCTGCTGGCGATCGAGCCTTCGATCGACTGGATCGACTGCCAGTCGCGCAAGGATGTGATGAATTTCTACCCGTTCGACCCGATCGGCGGCCATGGCATCGACGTCGGGTCGGCGCGGCGGAATCCGACGATTGTGCCGGTCCGATTCCGTGAGATCATCAGACCCGAACATTACGACCTGTTCCGCTGGAAGTTCTTCCGCGTTCACTTCCAGTTCGTAATGGCCAATGAGCGGCCTCACGCTTACGACTTCTTCATGATCGTATGCGGGCCGATCGGCTTGAGGCAACGCATGGCTCGGCCTCAAGCCGCCCTGGCGATCGCGACCGGAGACCCCTCGGCACGCGAATGGGCTTGGAAAAGCCTCCAAGCCGCCCCATCTAAGCCGGTACTTGACGCCGATTCAGCCGAATTGGAACGATCCGCGCGTTGTAGGGGTTAGTTCGGCCCGCCGGTAGCCGGTTCCAGGGCAGCTTGCGAGGGCCGGTGGGTTGGCTTTAACCTCCTCTTTGTGTAAAGCTTTCATTGCTATCGGGCCTACCCAAAGGACATCGGGCCAGCTTCAAACGCTTCAAATGGCTCATAAAAACAGCTTGGAAGGGTGAAATCGCCAAATTGGTGCATGTCACATTGACCGACCCGGAGCGCATCCAGGCTAACCAAAACAGGCTTCGGCCGCTTCAGGTGGTGTATGGCGTTTCGGGTTTTCGCTGCGCCGAGATCACGCAACTATCTTAAGTCGGGCGGTTTGTCCCGACATGCAAAATTGGAATATCGCTGTGACCAGATTTAGCAAAACGCCGCTTCTCGACACGATTCGGACCCCGCAGGATTTGCGCCGGCTCAAGGTGGAGCAAATCCGGCAGGTCGCCGATGAGCTCCGTCAAGAGACCATTGACGCCGTCTCGGTCACCGGCGGGCACTTTGGCGCCGGCCTCGGCGTCGTCGAGCTGACGACCGCCTTGCACTACATTTTCGACACCCCGCGGGATCGCTTGGTCTGGGACGTCGGCCATCAGGCCTACCCGCACAAGATCCTGACCGGTCGGCGCGACCGCATTCGCACTTTGCGCACTGGCGGCGGGCTGTCCGGATTCACCAAGCGGACTGAAAGCGACTACGATCCGTTCGGCGCCGCTCACTCCTCAACCTCGATCTCGGCAGCCCTCGGCATGGCCGTGGCGCGAGACCTCGCCGGCGAGAAGAATAATGTCATTGCCGTGATCGGCGACGGCGCGATGTCCGCCGGCATGGCCTATGAAGCGATGAACAACGCCGGGGCGATGAATTCGAGGCTGATCGTCATTCTCAACGACAACGACATGTCGATTGCGCCTCCGGTTGGCGCGATGTCCGCCTATCTGTCGCGGCTCTATTCAGGCAAGACCTACCGCTCGCTTCGCGAAGCCGCCAAACAGCTCGGCAAGCACCTTCCAAAGGCGATTGCCGATCGCGCCAACCGCGCCGAGGAATATTCGCGCGGTTTCATGGTCGGCGGCGGGACGCTGTTCGAGGAACTCGGGTTCTATTACGTCGGCCCGATCGACGGCCATAACCTCGATCATCTGCTACCCGTGCTGAAGAACGTCCGCGACATGGAGACCGGCCCGATCCTGGTCCATGTCGTGACGCAAAAGGGCAAGGGCTATGGGCCCGCGGAGGCCTCGGCCGACAAGTATCACGCGGTCGTCAAGTTCGACGTCGCCACCGGCGCGCAGGCCAAGGCCAAGCCGAACGCACCGGCCTATCAGAACGTTTTCGGCCAGAGCCTGGTCAAGGAAGCCGAAAAGGACGAGAAGATCATCGGCATCACAGCGGCGATGCCATCGGGCACCGGGATCGACATTTTTGCCAAGGCTTTCCCGAAACGCACTTTCGACGTCGGCATCGCCGAACAGCACGCGGTAACATTCGCCGCCGGCCTTGCAACCGAAGGCTACAAGCCGTTCTGCGCGATCTATTCAACCTTCCTGCAGCGCGGCTACGATCAGGTCGTCCACGACGTGGCGATCCAGAGCCTGCCGGTGCGTTTCGCAATCGATCGCGCCGGCCTGGTCGGCGCCGACGGCGCCACTCATGCCGGATCGTTCGACAACGCCTATCTCGGGTGCCTTCCCAATTTCGTCATCATGGCGGCATCTGACGAGTCTGAGCTGGTGCACATGGTTGCGACCCAGGTCTCGATCAACGATCGCCCGAGCGCGGTTCGTTATCCGCGTGGCGAAGGCCGCGGCGTCGAAATGCCCGAATTCGGGGTTCCGCTGGAGATCGGAAAAGGCAGAATTGTTCGCCAAGGCACCAAGATCGCGCTATTGGCGTTCGGCACGCGTTTAGCCGAGTGCGAGAAGGCGGCGGATGAGCTTGCGGCACATGGGCTTTCCACCACCATAGCCGACGCGCGCTTCATGAAGCCGCTAGACGTCGGGCTGGTCCTCAAGCTCGCGCGCGAACACGAGATCCTGCTCACGATCGAGGAAGGCGCGATCGGCGGTTTCGGCTCCCATGTCATGCAGACCCTGGCCGAGCACGGGATGCTCGACGGCGGGTTAAGGGCGCGCGCGATGGTGCTGCCCGACGTGTTCTTCGACCACGACACGCCGAACGCGATGTACGCGCGCGCCGGGCTCGACGCCAAAGGCATCGTTGCCAAAGTGTTCGAAGTGCTTGGCAAGGATTTCAAGGTCGAAACTGTCAAACTGGCCTGACGTTCGGTCGAGGCCGCCGGCGCGGGTTTGCCATGATGCTCCCTGCGCGCAAGCGTGCTGACGTTTTACTGGTCGAGCGCGGATTGTTCGAGAGCCGCGCTCGGGCGCAGGCTGCCATTGAAGCGGGCCTGGTCACGGCCGATGGCAAGGCGGTGGCAAAGCCATCGGAGACCATCGCCGCCGACGCAGTATTGCAGGCGCAGCCCGCGCATCCCTTTGTCTCGCGCGGCGGGGTCAAGCTGGCCGGCGCGCTGGAGCAATACCCGATCGATATCGAGGGTCATGTCTGTCTCGACGTCGGCGCATCGACCGGCGGCTTCACCGAGGTCTTGCTCGCCAATGGCGCCAGTCTCGTGTTTGCGATCGATGTCGGCCGTGAGCAATTGCATCACTCGCTGCGCGGCCATCCGAAGGTGGTCTCCATGGAAGAGACCGACATCCGCGATTTCGAAGGCAAGCGGCTGCCGGTGCGGCCCGATGTCGTGGTCATCGATGTCAGCTTTATTTCACTGAAAGCCGTGCTGCCGGTGGCGCTGTCGCTCGCGGCATCGCCGATGCATCTATTGGCGTTGATCAAGCCGCAATTCGAGGCGGGGCGGAAGCATTCCAAACGCGGCGTCATCCGCGATGCCACCGTGCATCAGCAAATCTGCGACGATATTGCGGGGTTTGCGGCCTCGCTTGGATGCAGCCGCATCCAGGTGTTTCCGTCATCGATTACCGGCGGCGACGGCAATATCGAATTTTTCATTGGCGCGCGCCGTGGTTGAGCGTCTCGTCATCGATCACGTCGGCCACTTTGGCGACGGCGTCGCGGTTGCCGGCGGGCACAACGTCTATGTGCCGTACACGCTCGGCGGCGAAACTGTCGAAGTTGCGGCCTTGCCGGGTCATCCCGACCGGCGCCGCCTGCTCGCGGTCGAGCGCGCAAGCCCGCAACGGATAACGCCGTTCTGCGCTCATTTTGGAGTATGCGGCGGTTGCGCGATCCAGCACTGGCAAACCGAGCGCTACCAGGCCTGGAAGAGAGAGCTTGTCATCGAGACGTTGGCACAGGCCAAGCTTGCCTGCGAAGTTTATCCGCTGATCGATGCCCATGGCCTGGGCCGGCGACGCATGACGCTGCACGCCCGGATGGGCACGCACGACGTGCTGAAGGTGGGGTTCGCCGCGGCGGGTTCGCACGACATCATTCCGGTCGATCATTGCCCAATCCTCGATCCCGGGTTGAGCTGTGCGCTTGAGGCGGCATGGGCGGTTTCCGAGCCGCTGATTGCCACCGCCAAGCCGCTCGATATCCAGATGACCGCCACTGACAATGGCCTCGATGTCGATATCCGCGGTTCCGGACCTCTTCCCGCCGCCACCATTGCAACGTTATCGCGCGTCGCGGAGCAGCACGCTCTGGCGAGGTTGACGCGTCATGGCGAGCTGGTTCTGATGCGGGCGCCGCCCACTATTGCGATCGGCAAAGCGCGCCTCACATTGCCGCCCGGTTCGTTCCTGCAGGCCACCGCCGCCGGCGAGGAAGCGCTGGCTGCGCTGGTCACGGAACATTGCAAGCGGGCCAAGCACATTGCCGATCTGTTTTGCGGCGTCGGGCCTTTTGCGCTCAGATTGGCGGCGCTATCGCGGATTTCGGCATTCGACAGCGATGCAGGCGCGATCGCGGCGTTGCAGAAAGCCGCAATGGCGACTTCCGGATTAAAGCCGGTCAAGGCTGAGGTCCGCGATCTGTTCCGGCGTCCGCTGATGCCGCAGCAGCTGCGCGACTATGACGCCGTTGTTTTTGATCCGCCGCGTCAGGGCGCGCAGGCGCAAGCCCGCCAACTCGCCGCCGGCAAGATTCCGGTAGTGATTGCGGTATCCTGCAATGCCGCAAGCTTTGCGCGCGACGCCCGGATCCTGGTCGATGGCGGTTACACCCTTGAGGGCGTGACCCCGGTCGATCAGTTCCGGCACACGCCGCATGTCGAGCTGGTGGCGCGGTTTGTTCGGAAACGTTGAACCTTCGCTTGAGCGCGGTTGACGCACTCGGGTGCTGCGGAGACGCCCTTCAATTTGATTCTGGAGGCGCGGGCCTAAAGCCCGCTCCGCCTCACCGCCCCCATCTGTCCTGCCAGATTTTCTCGCCAATGAGACAGGGGACTCGCGGCTCCCTGGTGGCGGCCGGTACGATCGGGCGCTCAGGCGTGCGACCGGCAACTTCGAGCAGCAGCTTGGCCCGGATCGCTTCCTTGAATTTTTCGCGGTCCTTGATCGAAACGACAAACGATCCCGGGCCGCCAATCACGCAGTCCTCGTAATAGAAATCGAGATTGTCGATGTCCATGGTCGAATAGGACGGCTCCTTCACCATGATCGGCAGACCATTGATGACGATCCCCTTCTCCAGCGCCGCATCACGCGCGCCGGTGACAGGCGCTCCGTTATTGTTGGGGCCGTCGCCGGAGATATCGATGACACGCCGCAATCCGCGATACGGATTCTCATCGAACAATGGCATCGCGAAATTAATCGCACCTGAGATCGAGGTGCGGGACGCTCGCCGGATCGGGGTCTTCATGATTTCGCTGGCGACGGCGTCCGCTGTTTCCGGGCCATCGATCAAGCGCCAGGGAATAATAATCTTCTGGTCGCTCGATGCCGCCCATTCGAAATACGTCACCGCGATCTTGCCGTTTGGAAGGCTCTTCAGCGCTTGCAGAAATTCCTTCGACACGATCGCTTGCGCGTAACCTTCACGCTGAATGGCAAGCTCATCCATATCCATCGAGTACGAGACGTCGACGGCGAGGATCAGTTCGACATCGACTGATGCCGCGGCATCCTTGGCTGCCAGAGGAGGCGCCGATTGCGTCGCCAATTGCGTTTTCGGGCTTGGTGCAGCGAGACCCGCGACGTCGCCGCCGGCCATCGCGCCCAATACAAGCACCGCCCCGATCGAGACACACCAGCGCATAGCGGCCCTCCCGTCGTTTACTCAATGTTGACACGCAAACGCTGCCGCGAAAAGTGGGAACAGGGTTTGTTTCTACACATTCCAGTTAAGCGGGCCGGCCCTCGTCGCCTGTTTGAAAAGAGCCGGTTTCACGGCAACCGGAGACGCTGTATTCTACTTGTTCGACTGCGCTACGTCAGGAGGTGCTGCCGGAATGATCGACGCCGTCACCAAGCCAAAAACCAAGGTAAAGACCAAAACTGAACGGCCGCGCCTGCACAAGGTCATCCTGGTCAACGATGACTACACGCCGCGCGAATTTGTCGTCACGGTCCTGAAGGCGGAGTTCCGCATGACCGAGGACCAGGCCCATAAGGTCATGATCACAGCGCACCGGCGAGGCGTCTGCGTCGTTGCCGTGTTCACCAAGGATGTTGCCGAGACCAAGGCGACACGCGCCACCGACGCTGGCCGGGCGAAGGGCTACCCGCTGCTGTTCACCACCGAGCCGGAGGAATGACGGGACAAGGCACGACCTGCAACGTTTTGCAGTTCAATCTATAGTTGCAAACAGGGATTATCTCTGTCATGTAGCCGCGCGGCTATGGCCGATCTTGTCAGGAACGGTCAACAATAAAGCGAGACTACATGGACATATTTGCGCGGGTTAAAGCTGCCGGTGTTTATGAATCCTTCCGAGATACCCGGATCAGGGGCATAGTCGCGAGCGCCGTCATCCTGTTTTCGACCTCGGCCATGGCGGGTACCTCTGCCGGCTATGGCATGGGCGGCCAGTTCACCCGTTTCGATCCCGTGGTGAGCCAACACAACCAGTCGGGCGAGCTATTTCGGATCGAAGGCCACTGCCAATCGGCCTGCACGCTGTTCCTCGGGATCCGCAACGTCTGCGTCGAACGCACGGCAAGGCTGCTGTTTCACGCAGGTCATGATCGCAACAAGAACATTACTTCCTCCTCGACCTCTCACATGCTAGGCGCCTACAACCCGCAGCTTCGCGCTTTCGTCACTGCAAATCATTACATGGACACGCTGGATTTCCACACCATATCCGGCAACGACATGATCCAGAAGTTCGGCTATAAAGCCTGTCCTAACAAGTAGGCTCGGCGAACAGGCTCAAGCCGGGCTTTCATCGGCAAGGCCGTAGACCCGCTCGGCGTTGGCAAAGCCCGCGATCGGAAACTCGCCCAGATCGGCCCAGCCTACGCCACATATGCCAGCGAACCCGGCCGAGGCCACGATGGTGCGATTGAGCCGGCCAGCGATCTTTTCCAACCTCGCTGCGAGGTTGACGGCGGGCCCGATGCAGGTGAAGTCGAGCCGGTTGCCGCCGCCGATATTGCCATAGAGTATTCGGCCGACATGCAACGCCACACCGAAGCGAAAGCGCTCCAACGCCTCCCCGATCGGGTAATGCATCGCTTCCACACTGGCGCGGGATTCGCGCGCGGCTTCCAACACGCGCGCACAAACCTGATGAACCTCGTCCTCCTGCTCCGCGATCGGAAAAACCGCGAGCAGCCCGTCGCCCATGAACTTCAGGACTTCCCCGCCGTGATTTCTGATGGCCGACACCTGGCAATCGAAATAGCGGTTGAGAATATCCACCACAGTCTCAGCCGGCAGCCGGTCGGATAGCGCGGTAAAGCCGCGCAGATCCGATAACCAGATCGCGGCATCCATGGTGTCGGTGTGGCCGCGGCGAATCTGGCCGCCGAGAATGCGCTCGCCAGCGCGGTTTCCCACATAGGTATCGAGCAGGATCGAGGCGGTGCGGCGCAGGTTGACGATCTCGATGATGCGTGCCAGCGGCGTCACGATTTTTCTCAACGTGGCCAACTCGCCATCGCTAAAGCCGCCAGGCCGCTTCGTGGTCCAGCTCGATGCATGAGTCGAGCCGTCGATGAAAAGCAGCGGCAGCGCGATGTAATCGGTGACGCCTTCCTCGCGCATCTCGTCCAGAAACGGAAAACGCTTGCTTTCGGGATCGTCGAGGCGGCATCTGACCTCGCGCCGCTCGCCGAATACGATCGCCAGCGGGTTGTTGATATATTCCGGGGAATCGATGACGTCGAAACCCGCGGTGGCCGTGGTGACTTCCGCTCCCGGCCGCCAGATGAAATTGCGGCCGAAAACATCGGGATGCAATGTCCGGACAAACACGCCGACGCGCCACAGCGGCAAGCCTGCCTCGACCAGGCGCTCGCAGATTTCCGCCATCATCTGGGTCGGGCTTGAGGTGGACCTCGCGCCGTCGATCAGCCAATCGACAATCTTCTGCAGCTCGGTTGCGTTCATGGTGCGTGCATTTGCGGCACAAGTTCCGGAGGCGTCAAGGCTTGGAAGCCTTCATCGCGAGCTAACCAGGACTCACTCAAGGGCGGGTTAGCCGCAGGCGTAACCCGCCATTGAAGCCGGCATGACGGCGGATTACGCTACGCTAATCCGCCCTACGCTACGCTCAAATCAAGAGCCTTACTCCGTAGTATTCCGCAGAGCGGGTTAGCCAAGACGGAATGATGGTGTGATATCCTAGTCTCATGCCCAATGATCGTCGTGCATTCGTTCCAGGCGGCTGCTGGTTCTTCACCGTAAATGTGTTGGAGCGGCGAAAAACTCTGCTGGTCGAACATATCGGTGCCTTGCGCCACGCGATCATCCGGACGCAGCAAAAACTCCCTTTCAGGATCGACGCCATTGTCGTGCTGCCCGATCATATGCATGCTATCTGGACCTTGCCTGCTGGTGATGCCGATTTCTCCAGCCGCTGGCGGCTTATTAAGAGCGGCTTTGCGAGAGCGCTGCCGAAACTGGAACGGCTCGGTCCCGTTCGGATCGCTCGCAACGAACGCGGGATATGGCAACGGCGATTCTGGGAGCATCTGATCCGGGACGAAGCGGATTACGCACGGCACATCGAGTATTGTTATATCAATCCAATGAAGCACGGCCTAGTCGAGCGCGTCCGCGATTGGCCGCATTCGTCGTTTCATCGCGATGTCCGCGCGGGAGTAGTGGCGCTGGATTGGGCGGGCGACGTTCAGCAAAACGGAGGTTTCGGAGAACGAAGGGATGCGTAGCGCGGGTTAGCCGAAGGCGTAACCCGCCGCACCGATCAAACAAAATGGCGGATTATGCTACGCTAATCCGCTCTACGGCTCCGTAGTATTCTGTAGGGCCGACTAGGCGCAGCCGTAACCCGCTCAACAAGATGGCGGATTACGCTGCGCTAATCCGCCCTACGGCAATTTCGCGGCAACGCCGGCGCGTTCGCTACTTCCCCACCTGCCCGCGATGGCGCAGAAAATGATCGGCCAGCACGCACGCCATCATCGCCTCGCCCACCGGCACTGCGCGGATCCCCACGCAAGGGTCGTGGCGACCTTTGGTCGTAATATCCGTGTCGACGCCGCTGCGATCGACAGTGCGGCGCGGCGACAGGATCGATGAAGTTGGCTTTACCGCAAACCGCGCCACCACCGGCTGCCCGGTGGAGACGCCCCCCAATATGCCGCCGGCATGATTGGACAAGAAGCTGACGCCCTGATTGCCCATCCGCATTTCGTCGGCGTTTTCCTCGCCCGATAATTCGGCCGCTCCGAAACCAGCGCCGATCTCGACGCCCTTCACCGCGTTGATGCTCATCAGCGCCGTCGCCAAGTCGGCATCGAGCTTGGCATAGATTGGCGCGCCCAGGCCCGCCGGTACACCGTCGGCGACGACTTCGATTACTGCGCCGATCGACGAGCCCTTTTTCCTGATGCCATCGAGATAGTCTTCGAAGAACGCGGCCTTTTCCTTGTCCGGGCAGAAGAACGGATTGCGCGCGATCTCGTCCCAGTCCCAGTTGTCGCGATTGATTTTGTGCGGCCCCATCTGCACCAGCGCACCGCGCACGGTCACGTTGGGCAGAATCTTGCGGGCAATGGCGCCGGCCGCGACCCGCGTCGCGGTCTCCCGCGCGGAAGATCGCCCGCCGCCGCGGTAATCACGCAGCCCGTATTTGGCCTCATAGGTGAAGTCGGCGTGACCGGGGCGAAACTTGTCCTTGATGTCGGAGTAATCTTTTGAACGCTGATCGGTGTTCTCGATCAATAACGCGATCGGCGTGCCCGTCGTTACCTGCGCGCCTGTTTCGGGATGCGCCATGACGCCAGACAGAATCTTCACCGCGTCCGCTTCCTGCCGCTGGGTGGTGAAGCGCGACTGTCCGGGACGGCGGCGATCGAGATCGTGTTGGATGTCCTCTTCAGTCAGCGCCAGCAATGGCGGGCAGCCATCGACCACACAGCCGATCGCGATCCCGTGGCTTTCGCCAAAGGTCGTGACCCGGAACATGTGACCGAAGGTGTTAAAGGACATTGGGTGACGCCCGAACGTAGGCCGATATCCAATTGTCGTAACCTGCGGGACTGAGCCGGTCAAACCGCTCATTCGTCATGCCCGGCCTTGCGCCGCCTTGTGCCGGGCTTCCACGTCTTTCTTCCAGAAAAGCAGGACGTGGATGGCCGGGAACGTCGGCGCGAAGCAAAGCTTCGTCGCCTGGCCCGGCCATGACAGCGGAGAGGCGCGTTCCGCGCTCCCTCTCCCGCTTGGGTGGGGGAACGGCTGGCGCCGGTGTGTCGGGGGCTGCCCCCACCGTGACCCTGCCCCCGCCAGCGGGAGAGGGAAAAGATCAACTATACTTCGACAATCCGCCCTCCCTGAACACGTAGACGGCACCCTGTTCGATGGTCAGGTCGGCCGCGCTCGCCGGCGTTTCGACGCCAAGCGCCACCATCAGCGCCCGCGCCGTGCCGCCGTGAGCGACCGCCACGGTGTCGGCCCTGAGCTGATTGTACCAGTCGCTCATTCGGGCCTGCACGGCGACATAGCTCTCGCCACCCGGCGGCGACAGGGTCCACTTCTCGGCCTGACGTCTGGCGAATAGTTCGGGGTCCAGCGTCTGCATCTGCGCCAGCGTCGAGCCTTCCCAATCGCCGTAGCCGATCTCGCGCAGCCGATCGTCGAGCGCATAACCTTCCGGCGGCAGCCTTAATGCGCCGCGCACCAGCTCCATGGTGGAGCGAGCCCGACAAAGCGGACTTGCAACAAACTCCAGGGATGCCCCGCTGCGCCCGTCGCGCTCGAACAGGCGATCGAGGATCGCCCCGGATTTCGCCGCCTGCTTGCGGCCGAGATCATTGAGCGGGATGTCCCGCGTGCCCTGCAGCTTGCCTTCCGCATTCCACTCGGTCTCGCCATGGCGAATGTAGTAGATCGTCGGCACCGCCATCGAACCTTAAGGGCTATTCCTTGCTCAGGGAATTGCTGAGCGAAATATCCGGCGCGTCCGGGCGCTTCATGCCGACGACGTGATAGCCGGAATCGACGTGATGCACCTCGCCGGTGACGCCGCGCGATAAATTCGAGAGCAGATAAAGCGCGCTGTCGCCGACTTCCTCTGTTGTGACGGTGCGCCGCATCGGCGCGTTGTATTCGTTCCACTTCAGAATGTAGCGGAAGTCGCCGATACCGGATGCCGCAAGCGTCTTGATCGGACCCGCCGAGATGGCGTTGACGCGAATGTTCTTCTCGCCGAGATCGGCGGCGAGATAGCGCACGCTCGCCTCCAGCGCCGCCTTCGCGACCCCCATGACGTTGTAATGCGGCATCCATTTCTCGGCGCCGTAGTACGTCAACGTCAGGATGGAGCCGCCGTCGATCAAAAGCTTTTCGGCACGCTGCGCAATGGCTGTCAACGAATAGCAGGAGATCAGCATCGTCTTCGAAAAATTGTCGGCAGTGGTCTCGAGATAGCGGCCGTCGAGTTGATCTTTGTCGGAGAAGGCGATTGCGTGCACCACGAAGTCGATCTTGCCCCATTTCTCCTTGAGCACCTCAAATACCGCGTCGATAGTCGCGGGCTCAGTGACGTCACAATGGCCGAGCAGCATGCCGCCGAGTTCTTTGGCCAGCGGCTCGACACGCTTCTTGAGCGCGTCGCCCTGCCAGGTCAGCGCAACTTCAGCGCCCGCCGCATGGCAGGCCTTGGCGATGCCCCAGGCAATCGAGCGATTGTTGGCGACGCCGAGGATCACTCCGCGCTTGCCTTGCATCAAACCTGAATTCAAGGACATCTGGCTTCCAATCGAAGTTGCTCTGGTGTCGCAAATCCCAACTTCGCCGAAGGGCCGCGGCATCTCTGGTCCACCACACCGGTCTGGAAGTACACCAGCCATTCCAGCCGGTACAGCCCCAATCCAGCCGCGCACCGCGCTGTTTATGCAGGCACGCCGGGCAGCCGGAATAGTGGCTTCAATTCGGTGTTATATTGGGTGAGGCGTTCGCGTCGCGAATTGGCGTCGCCACAAAGCAGGATGGAGGCGAATGACGGCGTTTCGCGAAAGTGTCGAAGCCATGATTCCGGCGTTACGGCGGTATGCGCGCGCGCTCGCGCGAGACGCGGAGATCGCCGACGATCTGGTTCAGGACACGTTGGTGCGGGCGTTGCGTTCGGAGCGGTTGTTTCTGGGCGGCGACGTCAGGAGTTGGCTCTACACCATCCTGACCAACCTCAACAAGAACCGCCGGCGCTCGCTGGCGCGGCGGCCTCATTTCATGCCGCTGCTCGACAACAACCCCGATGCCAGCGGGACCGAGGCTGAAGGACGCGACATCGCCCGCGCGCTGGCGACGCTGGTGGAGGAGCAGCGCTCGGTGTTGCTGCTGGTGATGCTGGAAGGTTTGACCTATCGCGAGGTCGCCGACATCCAGGGCGTGCCGATCGGCACGGTGATGTCACGGCTCGCCCGCGCCCGCGCCCATGTGAAAGCCTCGCTCGAGGGCGAGGCTCCGGCGCTCAGACGTGTGAAGTGATGGCAAGTGTGATGCGTGTTGATGATGCTGCGATGAATGGATTTCAACCGCGACCGTTTTCTCGTTCTTTCGCTTGTGGCCAGATCGCAAGCGGCGGGCAATCGTTTTTAAATTTTAGCTTTAGACAGAGACAACGACCATGAGTGACCGCAACATTCCAGTTACCGAAGACGAATTGCACGCCTACGTCGACAACGAGTTGCCGGCGGAGCGTCGGGGCGATGTCGAGACATGGCTGATGGCGCATCCTGACGAGGCCGAGCGGGTGCGGTCGTGGCGCGCCATGGCCGAGGCGCTGCATGCGCGCTACGACGCGGTCGCCGACGAGCCGGTGCCGAAGCGGCTTGATGTCGAACGGCTGGTGCGGCAGCCGCGCAAATGGGTTTATGCCGCCGTCGCCGCGACGCTGGCGGCCTTCATCGCCGGCGGCGGCGTCGGCTGGCTGGCGCACGGCGCGGCGGCTTCGCCCTCGATGTTTCAGAACTTCACGGTGGATGCGCTGGACGCGCACCGTCTCTATGTGGTCGAGGTGCGTCATCCAGTCGAGGTGCCCGGCACAGAGCGCGCGCATCTGCAGCAATGGCTGACCAAGCGGTGCGGCTGGGACGTACGCGCGCCGGAACTGGGCACCACCGGATTGAAGCTCGTTGGCGGGCGGCTGCTGCCCGGCCCTACCGGACCAGCGTCATTTCTAATGTACGAGAGCGCGTCGGGTGAGCGCTTCACGATCTACACCGCGCGCGCCGCCACGCAGGCGACGCAGATGCGATATGCCAGGCAAGACAACGATGGCGCGCTGTTTTGGGCCGACCGCGGGGTGGGCTATGTGGTCAGCGGCGGCAGCGACCGCGAGCGTCTGACGCAGGTAGCCCGGCTGGTCTACGAACAGTCGGAGAAGAGCGGCGGGTGAGCTTGCTATGCCTGTCCCAATTCCGACATTGAAAATCTGGAATTGGAACATCGACGCGTCTCAAAATCGCACCGGGTGATCACGCGAAATTGTATCGCGCTCGATCCGCCGATCGACGCAAGCGGCCTCGATGAGGTTTAGTACCGCGCTGGTCCCCCGTCGGGGCCGCCCCTTTTTTCCTCATCGATTCCCGTGGCTTGGTCAGGCCAGATCGCTGCGTGGATTGTAGGGATGCAGGTCCCGCCACTTTTGCATGAGGGACTCGAGTTCCGCGTGGTTCCCGTCCGGCAACATGATTCGGGTGGTGACGAACAGGTCGCCAGCCGTGCCCGTCGGCTTGGGCAGCCCCTTGCCCTTGAGGCGAAAAACCCGGCCGCTGGAGGTGTTCTTCGGTATCGAAAGCTCGACCGGGCTGCCGAGCGTAGGTACGCGAACCTTGCCGCCGAGCACGGCTTCGTAAAGCGTGATCGGCAGATCGAGGCGCAAGTCACTGCTTTCAACCTTGAAATACGGATGCGGGGCAATATTGACTGTGATCAGGAGATCGCCGGGCCGGTGACCGGGCGCGGTCTCGCCCTGCCCCTTCAACCGGATCTGCTGGCCGGCAACAACGCCCGGGGGAATCTTGACGTCGAGTTCTTTGCCGGTCGGCAGCCTGACGCGCTTCTCGACGCCCCTTACCGACTCTTCCAGCGACACCGTCATCGTGACGCTGAGATCGAGATCGAGCGCGATGCCGCCAGTATCGAACTCGAACGTAGTGCCGCCGCCGGGCCGTGCGCCGCGCGACGCGCCACCGCCGAACATGCTGTTCAGGATATCCTCGAACCCGCCGCCGCCGAAACCGCCGGGACCCGCGCCTCCGGTGCGGAATGTGTGTGTCTCAAATCCACCTGGACCGCCGCGCCCACGCGGGTCACCGCCGGGAAAGCCCTGGAAGCGCGGTCTGCCCTCGGCGTCGATCTCGCCGCGATCGAATTGTTTGCGCTTCTCCTCGTCGCCGAGGATCTCGTTGGCCGTGTTCAGCTCGGCAAAGCGCGCGGCCGATTTCGGATCGTTCTTGTTGGCGTCGGGGTGGTGTTTCTTCGCAAGCTTGCGATAGGCGCTTTTGATCGCCGCAGCGCTGGCGCCCCGCGGCACCCCCAACACCTCATAGGGGTCGCGCATTCGTCACATCTCCTTCAGGAATTCTAATCTTAAGCTGAGGGCTGCCCGCCCACCACGATTTCATTTGGGGTTCTCGTGGCATTTTTGCAACTGCTGGTTCCGAGTTCAGCCTCGTGTCCAAGACTTCAATGTATGAATTTCCCATCGGCCATGTCCGGTCTGGCACGCGGCGCCCTGCAGCCAGCTCTCGTTGCGTCCGTTAACGTAACTTGCCAAAAAATCCCGGCAGGTGCGTCCGTCGGATAAATAGGCATGGGCTAATGGCGTCACTGAGCCGCGCGCGCCGGTTTCAGGGTTTTGCCAGGGCTGGCTGGAATCGTTGTCACCCTTTGTCAGCACGTCCGAAGCGGCATTGCGGGCAAACGCGAGATCGGCTTCGGTCGGCGCCGGCCCGCCGGCCTGAGCCAGGGGTGTCGAGCCGGTCACCGCGCGGTCGTCCATCTTGGCAAACGCGTTGTCGATGCGGGACTGACCGCAGCCGCCGGACCACATAGCCACCAAAATCAGCGTCATGACGGCACTTGCGGGGCTGATCGCCGATAGGCCAACGCGTTGCCATGTCCTATATAGGGCGAGCCTATACAGCGGCGAAAACGCGTCCTGGACCGCCGGCGAACGCAACTCGGAACTCCCAGATGACCGACACGACCTCCATCAAACACCCGCCACCGTTAACATCCGGTGATTTCACCAACGCCGAGGAGCCGTTTGCGCTGTTCGGCGATTGGTTCGCCGAGGCGGTCAAGGCCGAACCCAACGATCCCAATGCCATGGCGCTGGCCACCGTCGACGCCGACGGACTGCCCGATGTACGCATGGTGTTGATGAAGGGCTACGACACCGATGGCTTCGTGTTCTTTAGCCATGTCGCTAGTCCGAAGGGCCGCGAACTCGCCGCCAATCCAAAAGCCGCTCTCCTGTTCCACTGGAAATCGCTGCGCCGGCAGGTCCGCATCCGCGGCAACGTGTCGCCGGTGACCGAACAGGAGGCCGACGCTTATTTCGCCACCCGGCCGAAGCAGGCACAGATCGGCGCTTGGGCTAGCAAGCAATCGCAGCCGCTGGAAAGCCGTTTTGCATTCGAACAGGCGATCGCTACGTTCGCCGCCAAGTATATTATTGGCGAGGTGCCGCGCCCGCCGGGCTGGAGCGGCTGGCGCATTGCGCCGGCGCAGTTCGAATTCTGGCACGACCGCCCTTTCAGATTGCACGACCGCATCGAATTCCGCCGCGACAGCCCGGATCAGCCCTGGTCCAAGACGCGGCTTTATCCCTAGAGCACGACGTCAGGCCCGGGCTTGTGCGGGACAAGCCCGGCCATGACGGAGAACGAGAGAACCGTTTATGCCGAATTCCACAAACGCGCCGCGGCGCACGCTGCTTCTGACCGGCGCCAGCCGCGGCATCGGCCATGCAACCGTGATCCGCTTTTCCAGCGCCGGCTGGCGCGTCATCACCTGTTCGCGGCATGCTTTCCCGGAAGAATGCCCTTGGGGTGCTGGGCCTGAGGATCACATTCAGGTCGACCTTGCCGACCACGGCGACACCACGCGGGCGATCAAGGAAATCCGGCAGCGTTTGGAAGGCGGCACGCTGCACGCGCTGGTCAACAACGCAGCCATTTCGCCGAAGGCAGATGGCGGCGCCCGGCTCGGCTCGATCGACACCGACATCGATACCTGGAGTCACGTGTTCCGGGTCAATTTCTTTGCCCCGATCATGATGGCGCGCGGGCTGATCGACGAATTGTCGGCGGCCAAGGGTTCGGTCGTTAACGTCACCTCGATTGCGGGCTCGCGCGTGCATCCGTTCGCGGGCGCGGCCTACGCCACCTCAAAGGCGGCGCTGGCCTCATTGACCCGCGAGATGGCGTCGGACTTCGGCCGCCTCGGCGTCCGCGTCAACTCCATCGCGCCTGGGGAAATCGACACCTCGATCCTGTCGCCCGGCACTGACAAGATAGTCGAGCAGCAGATTCCGCTGCACCGGCTTGGGACACCGGACGAAGTGGCCAAGATCATCTATGTGCTGTGCACGGAAACCAGTTCCTACGTGAACGGCGCGGAGATCCACATCAACGGCGGCCAGCACGTTTAGGCCTGCCGTGACGGCAGGGTCGATCATTCCGCGTAGAGCTTGCGCGCGCCGCCGCGAGGGCTCGCCGCTTCGATATTGAGGACGCTGGAACACTCCTCTTCGCGCTCGCCTTCTGACAACGCAGCGCCACAATGGCGACAGATTCGCGCCGACATCGCGCCCGCTTTGGCGCCGTTCCGCCCGGCGTGATAGCGCGCGAAATCGAGTACGTTGGGGGGTGACATTATTACTTTTTCAACCATTACTGTCCTCGCGCCTTGTGACAGCGTTATCGCAGAAAGCCGTCGCGTAAACGTTCAGCGCACCTATCAAATTTTACGGGAGGAATTGAGGCGCTGTTCGTGCCACTCGAATCGCGCATAACAGTTGCGGCAAAAGGCTTACAGCCACTTCTTCCATTTGAAGAAGACGTAAGGCAGCACCGCGGCGAGCAGCATCGCAACCAGCGCGAAAGGATAACCGTGCTGCCATTCCAGTTCCGGCATGATCTTGAAATTCATGCCGTAGATCGAGGCGATCAGGGTCGGCGGCATCAGCACCACCGCCATCACCGAAAACAGCTTGATGATGTTGTTCTGCTCGAGATTGACGACACCGAGCATCGCATCGAGCACGAAGGTGATCTTGTTCGAAAGATAAGAGGCGTGGTCGGTCAGTGAAGTGACGTCGCGCTGCATGGTTTTGAGTTGCTCGCGCATGTCCTTGGACCATTTGACGCCATCCACCGCGGCGGCGACGAACGTTACCACTCGCCCGATCGAGACCAGACTCTCCCGCACCTTGGAGGTGAGATCGCCCTTGCGGCCGATCGCGATCAGGATGTCGGAATAGCGCTTGGCATGGCCGGTGCGCGCCGCGCCGGCGGGTTCAAAAATCTGGTGGCCAATGGCGTCCATGTCGCTGCCGGCGCGCTCCAGAATGTCGGCATTGCGGTCGATCACCGCGTCCAGCAATTCCATCAGCACCGCTTCGCCGGAGATACCCGGAGCGCACGAGCGCGCCAGCTTGTTCTCCACCAGCATAAACGGCTTCGGCTCGTCATAGCGCACGGTCACCAGGCGATGGCTGGCGAGGATAAAAGTGACGGCGGTGGTGCGCGGATTCTCGGTGTCCGCCGCGCACATCAGGGTCGCCGTCATGTAGCGCGCGCCGCTCTCGATATAGAGCCGGCTGGAGATCTCGATTTCCTGCATGTCCTCCCGGGTCGGCACCGCGATACCGGCCAGCCGCTCCACCGCCTTGTCCTCCGCCGCAGTCGGCTTGACCAGGTCGATCCAGACCGCGGTCTCCGGCAGTCTGGAAAGGTCGGGAGCGGCGACTTTCTTCAGCGAGGATTCCGAGGGGACAAAGACCGCGAACATGGGGGACTCCAGAAGAGCACGCCAACCTACCCAACAGGACTTCGCTGTTCTGGCAAGCGCTTCATGAGCCACATTCACCGACATCTCGTTTGGGCGGCCAAACGGCGGCAAGGTGGCCCGGATTGCGCGAGCTATCGCTCCACCGTCCACGGGAAGCCAGGATTTTGCGGCAAAAATGACACAGGAGCGGTGCCGCAGCGCCGGAGCAGCATCTAAACTGTGGAACTGCGACCGATTTCGACCATAATGCGCTTAATGGAATCGTGGCGTTTTTGGCGCATCGTATGCGCTTGAATGCAAGTCTTTTGATTGGAAGTGCATGATGTCTTCGCTCAAGGTGAATTTGGCAATTTTGGCCGCCGGCCTGATGTTATCAGGTTGCATGCAGGCCACCACCTATGAGGCGGCCAACACGTCCAATTTCAAGCCGCGTGACAAGGAACTGCTGTCGAAGGTCAGCTACACCAAGACCGCCGTGCCCGAGCCGTTCCGCCGAGCCATTGTCGACTACCACCGCAAGGAAGCGCCGGGCGCGATCGTGGTCGATTCCGACAATCACTACCTCTATTACGTCCTCACCGGCGGCAAGGCGATCCGCTACGGCATCACAGTCGGCGAAGAAGCGATGGCATGGTCGGGGATCGCCAAGGTCGGCAGCAAAACCGAGTGGCCGCCCTGGCATCCGACGCCGGGCGAGATCTCCAGGCTTGGCGTGCCGAAGTTCGTGGCTCCCGGTCCCGACAACCCGATGGGCTCGCGCGCGCTCTATCTCTATTCCGGTGGCAAGGACACGCTGTTCCGCATTCACGGCACCAACCAGCCGGAGTATATCGGGACGTCGATTTCCTCCGGCTGCATTCGCATGACCAATGAGGACGTGATCGATCTGTACGACCGCGTCGGTCTCGGCGCAGTCGTGGTGGTACTGGAGCCGAAGCACGGCGACTCGCCATTCAATTCGCAGATGGCCCTGCAGGGCGGCTCCAACTACGGGTCGGTCATGCAGTAGACCGCCGTACCGGTCAGAACAGCGAAAGCGCCGGGTTTTTACCGGCGCTTTTTTGTTGCCGTCGTTCTGTGGTCCCCGTCAGCCTCTGGCGTCATTGATCTGGACCGATGCGAGTTCGCGGCACGAGCCTGGGCCGGCTCAAGCTCGTCCTCCTCCAGTTTGGCGGCGGTCTGCCGCGGCGGCGCCTCCTTCGGCCGCTCTGCCGGCAAGAGCGGCGCGATATGCGGTAGCGGGTCCCAAACATTCCACTGGCAAATCTTGTAATTGCTGCGTCGCTCCATCAGGTCGAGATGGATATGGTCCTCGTGATACCAGTCCGAGCCCGGCCCCAGCACCGTGGAAAATCGCGCGCACACCGAATGCAGCACGCTCTCGCGAACGTCGCGCGATACCGTGCGGTCGGTGAGCGAAATCGATTGTCCGTTGGCCAGTTTCAGGGCACGAACGTCAAGTGCGTTGGCGCGGCCATGTTCGGAAAGGTGAGCGCCGGCAACGCGATTGCGGCCGCGGCATTCAAACGAGTTGAAGTTGTCCAGATCGGTGATGACGCTGCCCAGGCGCTCGGCCAACGGCACCATGTCGGAGCGGATCCAGTCCGCGAGGGCGGAAGCCATGGTGCAGCGGAGAATGGCCGCGGGCTTTACCGATACCAGCCGCTTGTCCGGCAACACCACCGCCTCCAGCCGGACGAGGTCCTCGCCCCCGCAACCGCCGGCGCCGTGAATATCTGGAATACTGGGGGCGATGGCGATCTCTTCGGTTAGCGCCAAGCGGCAGGCCGAGGGCGGTGGCGGCGCGTGTGAGGCTTCTTCACTGGATTTCCCGTTCTCGCCCGGTATCTGCTTTGCCGCCGCAGGCTCCGCCGGCGCCCTTGCCGGCGCCTCGGGGGGACGCCGCTTCGGCAGCGGCACCGAAGCGGTCAGAAAGGCGCGCCTCGCCTTCGGCTGGTTCTTCGCCTCGGCCGGCGCTTCCCACGAGCCCTGCAAGCGGGCCCGGGACCTTTGCGCCGCTTCCATGGGGTCGACCTGCGCACCATACATCAGCAGCAACGCCGCCGCCGCCGTCATTAACCTTTCGCCGCAGGCCAAACCGCCAGAAGCCCATTTCCGGCCTGCATTCCTCGCGCTAGAGTTCATGGCCATCCCAAGACCCACACTCTGGAGGAGCGACCGTATGCTTGGATTGATGCAAGATTGGCCTTTGCTGTGTCACCGGATTATGGAGCACGCCGCGGCGATCCATGGCACCCAGGAGGTCGTGACGCGATCGGTCGAAGGTCCCATCCATCGCACCAATTACGCCGAAATCCACAAGCGCGCGCTGAAGGTTTCGCAGCGGCTCGACCGCGACGGCATCAAGCTCGGCGACCGCGTCGCCACCATCGCCTGGAATACCTGGCGCCATCTTGAATCCTGGTATGGCATCATGGGGATCGGCGCGATCTGTCACACCGTCAATCCGCGGCTGTTTCCCGACCAGATCGCCTGGATCATCAACCATGCGCAAGATCGCGTGGTGATGACCGATCTCACCTTCGTGCCGATCCTGGAAAAAATCGCGGACAAGCTGCCCAGCGTCGAACGCTATGTGGTGTTCACGGACAAGGCGCACATGCCGCAGACCACGCTGAAGAACGCGGTCGCCTATGAGGATTGGATCGCGCAAGTCGATGGAAATTTCGAGTGGAAGACCTTCGATGAAAATACCGCGGCTGCGATGTGCTACACCTCGGGCACGACGGGCGATCCCAAGGGAGTATTGTACTCGCATCGCTCCAACGTGCTGCATGCGCTGATGGCCAACACCGGCGATTCGCTCGGTGCAAACGCCGCGGATACAATGCTGCCGGTTGTCCCGCTGTTCCATGCCAATAGCTGGGGCATTGCCTTTTCCGCGCCCTCGATGGGTACTAAGCTGGTGCTGCCTGGCGCGAAACTCGACGGCGCATCTGTTTTCGAATTGCTGGAAACCGAAAAGGTGACGCACACCGCCGGCGTGCCGACGGTGTGGCTGATGCTGCTCAATCACATGGCCGCCAGCAATCTGAAGCTGCCGTATCTGAGAATGGTGGTGTGCGGCGGCTCGGCGATGCCGCGCACGATGATCAAGGCCTTTGTCGATATGGGGGTAAAGGTGCGCCATGCCTGGGGCATGACCGAGATGAGCCCCATCGGCACGCTTGCCGCGCTGAAACCACCGTTTGCCGAACTCACCGGAGACGCGCGCCTCGACATTCTCCAGACCCAGGGCTATCCGCCATTCGGCGTTCAGATGAAGATCACCGACGATTCCGATAAGGACTTGCCGTGGGACGGCAAGACGTTCGGACGGCTGAAGGTGCGCGGCCCAGCCGTATCGAAGGCCTATTACCGCGTCGATAGTAATATTCTCGACGATGACGGCTATTTCGACACCGGCGACGTCGCCACCGTCGACAAGTACGGCTACATGCGGATCACCGACCGCTCAAAGGACGTGATCAAATCCGGCGGCGAATGGATCTCCTCCATCGATCTGGAAAATCTCGCGATCGGACACCCCGCAGTAGCGGAAGCTGCGGTGATCGGCGTCTATCATCCGAAATGGGACGAGCGTCCGCTCCTGATCGTGCAGCTTAAGCAAGGCGCAAGCGCAACGCGCGAGGACATCCTGAAATACATGGATGGCAAGATCGCCAAGTGGTGGATGCCCGACGATATCGTTTTCGTCGAGGCCATTCCGCATACCGCGACCGGAAAAATCCTGAAGACCGCGCTACGCGAGCAGTTCAAGGCGTACAGGTTCCCGAACGCGGCGGCGTGAGGGAACGGGGGAACGGTCGACTGACTGCATCCACCGCTGAGGAGCCTGCGGCCATCTTGGCTGCAGGCTTCGAAGCTACCCGCGAACTCATACCTCAAGTCCTGCTCAACGGGCAAAGTCCCTTGAAATCGCCGCAGGTCCGTGGTCTCAAACGGGCCAGTTTGCAGCCTGGCAGATCCGCCCGGCAACATCCCAATCTGGCAGAATTTGATCGATGGCTCGCAGGTTTTCCGCTCCCTATCAGTCGGAGCCCGTGTCCAGCCTCGCCTCATGGGCCCGCAATCTCGCCGTATTCTCGGTAGTGGCGGTGTTGGTCTCGATCATGATCGTCCGGTTCGGCTTTCTTGAAATGAAGCCGGCGCTGGCCACCTTTTTCGGTGCCCTGGCCTGCGCGGGCCTTTCGATGCTGGTCGGGCTGGCCGCTTTTGTCGCAATCTGGCAGAACGGTTCGCGTGGCATGAGCCGCATCCTGCTCGCATTTTTGATCGACGCGGTGGTTCTGGCATACCCCGCCTATCTCGCCGCGCAATATCGCAAGCTGCCGGCGATCCACGACATTACCACCGATCCGATCGATCCGCCGCGCTTCGATGCGCTGGCGCGGCTGCGCACCGGTGAAGGCACGAATCCGGCTGTGTATGCCGGGCTATATTCAGCCGAACAACAGCGGACCGCCTATCCCGATATCGAAACGGTGGAACTCGATCTGCCAGTTCAGCGGGCCTACGAGGTGACACGGGAGCTGGTCACTAAACGCAAATGGCTCGTCATCGACGAGCGCGCTCCGCAGCCGTCGCGCCGGTTCGGGCGCATCGAGGCGGTGGCGCGGACGCCGATCATGGGATTTCGTGAAGACCTATCTATCCGCGTCACGCCAGACGGCGACGGATCGCGCGTCGACATCCGATCGGCCTCACGCTATTTCGAGAGCGATTTCGGCAGCAACGCCGCGCGCATAAGCAAGCTGATCGATGACATCAACACCGCCGCGGAGAACGTCAAGCCGGCCAAGCCGCAGATGCCTATCAAGCTGCCGCCGAAAGTGGTGAAGAAGTAACCTTCTTCTCAGTCTCCCCGCTGCAATTGCACATGCGGGCGCGCGCGACGGCGCGGAAGGCCGGAATGACCGCGCCTACTTCGCCAATCGATAGCTGCCGCCGATAACCGGATCGCCATCGGTTGCAACAATTCCGCGCCCGACCAGATCCTCAAGATGCGCCAGCACGGAGTAACCGGCAGCACCCGTCAGCCGAGGATCGATTCCGATATAGATCGCGCGCACGAGACTCGGAATGTCTGCTTCCCCTTTGCCCAGCCGGTGCAGGATCGAAGCTTCGCGAGCCTGGCGATGCCGAATGAGGAAGCGCACATAGCGGGGCCCTTCAAGGATTTCCGGTCCGTGGCCTGACAAATACAACTCCTCGCCGCGCCGCGTCAGTTTCTCGAGCGAGGCCATGTAGTCGATCATCGATCCGTCGGGCGGCGCCACGATCGAGGTCGACCAGCCCATCACGTGATCGCCCACGAAAAGCATGCTTTGGTTTTGCCACGCGAACGCCAGGTGATTGGCAGTATGGCCCGGCGTCGCCACGGCCTCGAGCGCCCAATCCGCGCCTTCGATCATATCGCCCTCGCGCACCTTGATGTCGGGCTTGAAATCGCGGTCGGCGCCGGACTCCGAGGAGATTTGTTCGCTCTCGTAGCGTGGGCGCGATGCTCGGTGCGGACCCTCGCCATAAACAGTTGCGCCGGTTGCCGCCTTGATCCTCGCGGTGTTGGGCGAGTGGTCGCGGTGGGTGTGCGTGACCAGCACATGCGTGACCGTTTCGCCGCGAACCGCATTGAGCAGCGCCGCCGCGTGCTCCTCATTGTCGGGACCGGGATCGATAATCGCGACCTTGCCCTGCCCTACAATGTAACTCACCGTGCCGGTGAAGGTGAACGGGCTGGGATTATTGCAGAGAATCCGCCGAACGCCGGGTTGAACTTGGTCGACTACGCCAGGCTTAAGCGCAAAGTCGCGATTGAACGGGACGTCATCGTTGTCGGCCATGGGATCCTGTCTGACGCTTGCGCGCGCAAAAGCCACTGTCGTCATACCCCGCGAAGGCGGGGTATCCAGTACGCCGCGTCGTCTCGATTCATCTCCAGCATCTCTGTAATACTGGATCGCCCGCCTCCGCGGGCGATGACGGCAGAATGCTACGCAACGCCCAGGGTGATCGGCAGTTTACGAAAACGCCTGAATGCCGGTGATGGCGCGGCCGAGGATCAGCGCATGCACGTCGTGGGTGCCCTCATAAGTATTGACGGTCTCCAGGTTCGCAGTATGGCGCATCACATGATATTCGATCTGGATGCCGTTACCGCCGTGCATGTCGCGGGCCATACGTGCGATGTCGAGCGCCTTGCCGCAATTGTTGCGCTTGACGATGGAAATCATCTCCGGCGCCATCTTGCCCTCGTCCATCAGCCGGCCGACCCGTAGCGAAGCCTGCAGACCCAGCGCGATGTCCGTCTGCATATCAGCCAGTTTCTTCTGGACCAGCTGCGTCGCCGCCAGGGGCCGCTTGAACTGCTTGCGGTCGAGCGTGTATTGCCGCGCGCGGTGCATGCAGTCTTCCGCCGCGCCCATGGCGCCCCAGGAAATGCCGTACCGGGCGCGGTTGAGACAGCCGAATGGTCCCTTCAGGCCGGACACGTTAGGCAAAAGCGCGCTCTTTGGTACCTCCACGTCTTCCATCACGACCTCGCCGGTCACCGAGGCTCGCAGCGAGAGCTTGCCACCTATCTTCGGCGCGGACAGCCCCTTCATGCCTTTCTCGAGAATAAAGCCGCGAATCTGGTTGTTGTGCTCCGCCGATTTCGCCCAGATGACGAACACGTCGGCGATCGGCGCATTCGAAATCCACGTTTTGTTACCGGTCAGGCGATAGCCGTCGGAGGTCTTCTCGGCGCGAGTCTTCATTCCGCCGGGATCCGAGCCGGCATCTGGCTCGGTCAGACCGAAGCAGCCAACCCACTCGCCGGTGGCAAGCTTGGGCAGATATTTCTTGCGCTGGTTCTCGTCGCCATAGGCATAGATCGGGTGCATGACTAGCGAGGATTGCACCGAATTCATCGAGCGATAGCCGGAATCGACCCGCTCAATCTCACGTGCCACTAGCCCATAGGCGACGTAGCTGGCGTTGGCGCAGCCATATTCCTCCGGCAAGGTGATGCCGATCAGGCCCAGCTCGCCCATTTCATGAAAAATATCGCGATCGACCTTTTCTTCCAGATAGGCCTTGGTCACCCGCGGCAACAACTTGTCCTGAGCGTAAGCACGGGCGGTGTCGCGGATCATGCGCTCGTCTTCGGTGAGCTGCTCGTCGAGCATGAAGGGATCGTCCCACTGGAAGTCCACGGGGGACGGCTTGTCCTTGGGCTGAAGGCGCACGCTCATGGAAATTCCTTTCGCATCTTTTCATTTATTTTAGAACGCGCCGGACGGAATCGCAAATGGATTAGGCAACCCTCGTTTTTGTCATTCCACCGCGAGCGAAGCGCGAATCTCAGATGTGCAATTGCGCATCGGGGAATATCGAGATTCCAGTCTTCGCATTGCAGATGCGCCCCGGAACGACAGGTGTGCTAGCCTTCAAGCTGCTCGCTGGAGACGATCTCAATGCCAAATCCGGACAGTCCCTTGTAGTCGTGCACCGAGGACGTCAGATTACGGATCGAAGTGACGCCGAGATCGCGCAAGATCTGCGCGCCGACTCCGACTTCGCGCCATTGCCGATTGCGGTCGGCCTCCGCGGATTTTTCCGCGGGCAGCGGAGCAACCGGAACTCCCGCCGCGCCATCCCGCAGATAGATCAGCACGCCCCGGTTCGCCTTTTGGAAGCGCTCTAGCACGGCCTGCATGCGCATCGGTCCGGTGAAGATGTCCTTGACAATATTGGGCTTGTGAAACCGGGTCAGCACGTTTTTGCCATCGCCGATACCATTATAAACGAAAGCGACGTGCGCGATGGAATCGAACGGCGAACGATAGGCAAAGCCTTGCAGCAGCCCGATCGGGCTTTCAGTGGTGAAGGTCGATACCCGCTCGATCAGCTTCTCGCGGGCCTGGCGATAGGCGATCATGTCGGCGATCGTGACGTGCTTGATGTTATGAACGGCGGCAAACCGGGACACCTGCTCGCCCTTCATGACGGTGCCGTCGTCGTTCATCAACTCGCTGATCACGCCGACCGGCGGCAGGCCGCTCAACTTGCAGAGATCTACCGCGGCTTCGGTATGACCCGACCGCAGCAGCACCCCGCCCTCGCGCGCAATCAGCGGAAACACGTGGCCGGGGCGCGCGAAATCGTTGGCACCTACATTCGGGTTGGCCAACGCGCGGCAGCATGAGGCGCGTTCTTCCGCCGAAATCCCGGTACCGCCGTCGGGCTTGTAGTCGATGGAAACCGTAAAAGCGGTGGTATGACTGGATTCGTTATGGGCCACCATCGGATCGAGCCGCAGGCGCCGCGCATCTTCGATAGTGATCGGCGCGCAGACAATGCCGGAGGTATGGCGGATGATAAACGCCATCTTTTCGGCGGTGCACATCGAGGCCGCCACAATCAGGTCGCCCTCGCCTTCGCGGTCATCGTCGTCTGTGACGACGACGAGTTCGCCTTGAGCAAAGGCTTGCAGTACTTGCTGGATCGGGTCGGCCATTCGAGGGTCTCGCTTTATGCAGGGACCATTAGCCGGACTCGACAGCCCGCGCCAGCTTGATTACGCAAGCCGGAATGTCGCCGGCCATGGCCGCCGCAGCCGAAATCAGCCTCGATTGTATTGCCGCGCACTCCCTCCTCCTTCTGGCTCAGCTAGGAGCTCGCGCATTCCCCTTCAATATTTCATAGCTTAAGGTCCACCCCAGAATTAAGGGCGCTATCCATGAGTTCAGGAACGTTTGATTTCGCACCTCTGCTGCCGGCGGGATCGCCTGCGCCCGCGGCCAAGTGGACCGGGCTCGCCAATTACAGCTTCGTCGGTGGCAACAACGATCCCGACCAGGTTCCGGTCGAGGGCCTGATCGAGGCTGTGAACGCCGTTCTCAGGCGCGAGGGCAAGACGCTCGCTACTTATGGGCTTGCGAGCGGCCCGCAAGGATATCTTCCGCTGCGCGAATTTCTCGCGAAAAAACTAGAACGCGACGCGGGCATCGAAACCGCCGCCGACGAGATACTGATCGTTTCCGGCTCGCTGCAGGCGCTGGACCTCGTCAACGCAATGCTGCTCGCCCGCGGTGATACCGTCATCATCGAGCGGGACACTTATCAAGGTGCGCTGAACCGGCTGACACGGGCGGGGGTCCATGCGGTTGGCATTCCGCTCGATCAGGACGGCATGCGCATGGACGCGCTGGCTCAGGCACTCGCCGAACTCAAGCACCGCGGCATCACGCCGAAATACATCTATACCATCCCGACCGTGCAGAACCCGACCGGCACGATCCTGCCCGAGTGCCGCCGCGTCGAACTCCTGAACCTTTCCCAACAATACGGTGTGCCGATCTTTGAAGACGACTGCTATGCCGACCTGATCTGGGACGGCAAACGCCCGCCGGCGCTCTATGCCATGAGCAAAAACGGCGGCGTCATCCACATCGGCTCGTTCTCCAAATCGATCGCCCCGGCGCTGCGGGTGGGCTTCATCGTCGCCCCCTGGGCTGCCCTGTCGCGAATGCTGGCACTGAAGACCGACGCTGGATCCGGCGCGCTGGAGCAGATGGTACTGGCGGAATATTGCGCTCCGCATTTCGCCGAACACGTGCCAAAGCTGACGCGTGGCTTGCGTGCCAAGCTCGACACGATGATGGAAACGCTCAACGAGCAGTTCGGCACATCGGCCGAATTTGACCAGCCAAAGGGCGGTATTTTCCTGTGGGTCAAGCTGCCCGACAACGTCGACACGCTAAAACTGTATCAGGCCGCACTTGCGGCCGGCGTCTCCATCAATCCGGGGCCGGAGTGGTCCACCGACAAGGCCTACGCCCGCAACCGGTTACGGCTCTGCTTTGCGAGCCCCTCGCATGAGCAAATCCGCCAAGGCGTCGCCGTGCTCGCAGAAGTGTGCCGCAGGGAATTCGGAGTGCCCGCAAGAATAGCGAACGTGGAGAAGCGCGTCCGCACGTCACCCTGAGTTTGGTTCAACAGATCGCTCGCTCCGCACGCAGGCACAGCCGTATCAACGATTGGATTTTCCTTGTGGCGGGCACTCATTCCCAGCATCGCTTAGGCGTTAGCCTCGTCTTCGCCGCCGCCGTGGCCTGGAGCACGGCTCCGTTTTTACCCGCCTGCTGCCGTTTGATTCCTGGACAATATTATTCTGGCGAGGGCTCTTCGGCGGCGGCCTGATCGCGGTGGTTCTGGTCCTTGCCCAAGGCCGGTCCCGGCCCTGCAGCTGACCAGCGTCTCAAACGTTGCGATCATTATCGCCACAGGCCCATTCGTGGCCACTGCGCTCGGCTGGATATGGCTTCGAGAAGCCGCCCGATGGCAAACGATGCTGGCGAGTGTTGCCGCTCTGTGCGGGGTCGCAATCATCGTCGGCAATGCGCGGGCCAGTTCCGATGTGCTTGGAATAGCCCTCACTTGCCTGATGACCGTGGCGATCGCGGCCATGACCGTGATCGTCCGGGAACACAAAAACACACCGATGGTGGCGGCTGCGGCGTGGTCGAATCTGCTGGGCAGTGTCATCAGTATTCCATTCGCCATCGCCGGCGTCGCCGGAGCCGACTTGGTCGTCTTGGCGATGTTCGGGTTTTTCCAGGTCGCGTTGCGGCTGAGCCTGTTCGTGCTCGGCTCGCGCCTGTTGCCATCCGGACAGGCAACCCTGATCGCTACCCTGGAGACACCGTTGATGCCTTTTGGGTGTGGGTGGCGTTTCAGGAGATCCCTGCTCCTCGCGCGTTGCTCGGTGGCGCCTTGGTGATGGGAGCTGTGATCGCCGATATCGTCGGCGATACACGTGCGCAGAAGCGATGATTTCAGCTACCTGACGGCGAACGGCGACTGATATGGCCGGCCAAATGGCACGCCGTTGATCACAGTCTGGATCGGTTTCAGATGGGCCTTGCCGTCGCGCTTGTTGTTGCGGGTATCAACGAACGAGACCGGCCCTTCCACCAACTCCATGATCGCGACGTCGGCGGGTGCGCCAACCTGCAGCGTGCCGATCTTGGGCGCGCGATTGATGATCTTCGCCGGGGTCGTGGTCGTCATCGTCACCACCTGCTCCAGCGAATAGCCCATCGCCATAAACTTGCTCATGACATTGGGCAGGAACGGTATGCCCGGCGAATTGCCGGAGAACACATGAATGTCGGACGAGATGGTGTCCGGCGGGCAGCCGGCGGGCAAAGCCACTTCGGCCACGGTAAAATCAAAACTCCCGCCGCCGTGCCCGACATCGAACAGCACGCCCCGCTGTTTGGCTGCAAGCGCCGCCGGCAACAGCTTGCCGTCTTGAACAATGTTGGTGAACGCGCCGGCCAAATTCGGCGCACCGGAATAAGCGTGGGTCAGTACGTCGCCGGGCCGCATCAGATCAAGAATCTGCGACATCAACTCGCCGGTCTCAACGCCGCCGATATGAACCATCATCCTGGCTGGCCAGCCGCACATCTCGCAAGCCTTGATCCCGCGCTTCAGCGGCTCCAGGCCATGCTTGAAGATCACATTCTCCGACATCCGCACTTTGACGCCGATCAGGAAATCCGGATTTTCCGCCAGCGCCATGGCGCAGGCCTCCATCTGCGCGTTATCGATGTTGTAGAGTTCGGCCACCGGGAAAGCCGACAATCCGTTGTTGGCGATGTGCACGAACGCGTAAATCCGCGCACGCGACTGCGCCACGATATAGCGGCGCAACGCGGCCAGGTTGTTGACGCCGGCGTCGCCCGCCGAGACCACGGTCGTGGTTCCCTGAAATTGCACCAGCTCGTCGGCGGGAATGCCGATCGCTGAGCCGTAGGGGTAAACGTGGCAATGCAAGTCAATCAGGCCGGGCGTGACCAGATTGCCGCCCGCATCGATGGTCTTCAACGCGCGAGCAGCGGGTATCTCCGGCTCAATCGCTTCGACTACGCCCCAGCGAATGCCGATGTCGCGCTTGCCACGCAGCGACTGGCTGGGATCGAGCACATCGCCGCCCTTGATCACGAGATCGAACTTGTCGGCGGGACCCATCGCCGCCTCGGCGGTGCTGGACAACGCTTGCGACATCACTGCAGCGGCAGCCGATCCCGTGACTTGCAGAAAATTGCGGCGTGACAATGCGGACATGCTGGCGCTCTCCCCTGGGCAATATTTTTATGGATCGAATGATGCGCTTGGCGCCGGATTTCCGCAAGCCAGCACCGAAGCGCGGCGGCGGGATTGCAGGGCAGTACCAACGCAAACGCAGCTAGCCTCTGCAAAAGGGTTATTTTAGTCTTCCACTCGCAAAACAGCGGGCCAGAGAGCCCGAACGGGAGGCGTCCATGGCTGCCATCAAGATACTCGCGACCACCTTTTGCCTGCTTGCTTCCGGCGCCGCTTTCGCAGACGACCCCTTGCCGCGCGCCAAGCCGGAAGATGTCGGCCTCTCCAGCGAGAGACTGGCCCGTATCGGGGCCACGCTGAAATCCGACATCGATGCCGGACGCATTCCGGGCGCCGTCATTGCGATCGCGCGGCACGGAAAACTGGTTGCGCTCGATGCGTATGGCTGGCGTGACAAGACCGCCGGCGTCGCCATGACCACTGACACGATCTTCAACATCGCCTCGATGACCAAACCCATGACGGCAGTGGGCGCCCTGATGCTCTACGAGCAGGGCAATATTCTCATCGACGATCCCTTGAGCAAATACTTTCCGAAATTCGCCGACATGCGGGTTGCCGCTCGCGATGGCGGCGAACCGACCGCCGAAACCGTTCCGGCCAATCGGCAGATCACGATACAAGATCTGATGCGCCACACTTCCGGCCTCATCTACGGCGGCCGTGGCAATACGCTGGTGCACAAGATGTATCCGGGCGGAAGCGTGGATGCCGCGCGCGATTACGATGGCGCCGCTTTCCTCGACAAACTGGCCTCGCTGCCGCTTTTGTATCAGCCCGCGACCGTATGGGATTATGGCTTTGGTCTCGACGTGCTCGGGCTAGCCATCGAAAGCATCACCAAGCAGAGACTCGGGCAATATCTGCAGACGAACCTGTTCGCACCATTGGGAATGAGCGATACCGGATTCTCGGTTTCCGCTGAAAAGGCGGCGCGCTACGCGAAACCGCTGCCCGAGGATCCTATGAACGGCAAGCCACAAACCCGCGCTCCAGAATTGACGCAGCCGCTCAAATTCGATTGCGGCGGCGGCTGCGCGGCATCGACCGCCTCGGACTATTTGCGGTTTGCTATGATGCTGATGAATGGTGGGCGCTCCGGTGAGGCGCGGCTGCTCGGCCGCAAGACCGTCGACTACATGCTGTCCGACCAGCTCGGCCCCAACATCAAGAATCTGGTTGGCAACGCCGATCCCACCCGCGCCGATTATGGCTTCGGACTCGGACTGGCGATACGCACGACACCCGGTGTAGTCCGCATGATGGGATCGGTCGGGCAGTTCTCATGGCCCGGCGCGAGCGGAACGGATTGGTGGGTCGATTCGAAAGAAGAACTCGCGGTAGTATATCTCTCGGCGGCGCCCGGCCCGATCCGCTGGCACTACCGGCAGAAGATCAACGCGCTGGTGTATCAGGCCATCATCGACTAGCGCGTGGCTTGCGGAGCACGCTGCTCGAATTGCCGTAGCTGAACAACTGTTCATGCTGAACAACCGTTCAGGATTTTCCCGTTGCTTCGCGGGAACGTTGCCTACCCCTGCGATGTTTAGTCCTCATACAATGAGGAGGATAACATGAAGAGGTTTGGCTACGTTATTGCAGCCGTCGGGGCGATCGCTATTGCCGCGCCGTCGATTGCAAGCGCTGAAACCGTCGTGATCAAGAAACATCACTTCGGTCCGCGCGCCGAATTCCGCGAGCATCGCTTTGGTCCACGTGCCGACTTCCGCGAGCATCGCTTCGGTGCGCGTGCAGAATTCCGTGAGCATCGTGATCGCGGGTGGCACGAAGGCTGGCGCCATCGCCATGCTGACAAGACGGTGATCATCAAGAAGCATCGTGGCGACTACTAAGGCTGACATAGGAATGGCCCCTTGCGGGGCCATTCTTTTTAGATCGCATGAGCATGCCGAAGCCGCCGCAACTGACACTTTGCATAGATTTTGGTCAGGCCGCCAAGCCGCCGCCGACATCCTTGTTCATCGGAAAAGTCGGCGTACCGCGTCCAGGTTCCCGAACTGGTCGATCACGGCGCGACGTCCCGCGTCCAAAAGGAGATCGTGGCTTTGGTTGCCGTTGCTTGCGCATTCAAGAATTTTCGCGGCGACAAAGCTGCGCGCGGCAGTGGATCTGGCAGGGATGTGGCTGCAGACTTCTTCAAGAACACTTCGCATAGCCGCTACGGTCTCAGGATCGAATTTACTCATTGTTGCTCCCTCACGAACCCTCTCAGCCTAGCTGCTCGCGCCGACGCCTTCCGTCCGGTGGAGGACAGAAAAAATCAATATTGCATTCTGAAGCAAATAGACCTTCGCATCCGCGAGACGAACGTTCGCACAAGCGAACAAACAGGCACATCCGAGCGCACTAGCCGTCCAACAGTTCATCAACACGACCAACGAACCAGGCTTGTGCCGGCCGGCAGTACGCTCTGTTTTGATCTCGGAAGGCCCGACCTGCAGTGCGCCGCGCAGGCCGCGCGTCAGGACGGGTGCGCTACTTCTTGCCCGGCGCGGATCCGCCTGTGCCCGTCGAGGTCTGGCCCGTGGTGGTGCCGGAGGTATTGCTGGCGCTGCCATTGTTCGCGTTCCACGGGTGCCACAACAACAGAGCGCCGATGATCACGACCACCGCAATGATCGCGGCGATGGTACCGGTGCTTATTCCGTCGCTGTCGCGGGGATCGAGGCGACGGTTATTGTCCAGATCGCTCATTGAACTTCTCCGATTGGTACAGCCGAAAAACGTGCATCCGCGGCGATCGTTCCGGAGTTGCACTTCTATCCGCGTTCCAACGAAATCAAAACGAAGGAACGAATGCCATTTGTTGATGTTCGGTACGGAAGCGACGCATCGCTCTTTACTAGCACAACAAATGGACCAGTCGGATGAGAGCACTTGTTTGGCGCGGAACGGCAGATATCCGCTGCGAGAGAGTTCCCGATCCCGAGATCGAGGATGATCGTGACGCTATTATCAAGGTGACGAGCTGCGCGATCTGCGGCTCAGACCTTCACCTGTTCGACCACTTCATGCCTGGGATGAAATCAGGCGACATCATGGGTCACGAGACCATGGGAGAAGTCGTGGAGGTCGGACCCGATGCAAAGGATGCGCTTAGGGTTGGCGAGAGGGTCGTCATACCCTTCACGATCATCTGCGGCGAGTGTGAACAGTGCAAGCGGGGCAATTTCTCCGTCTGCGAACGGAGCAATCGTAACAAGCAGCTTGGCGACAAGGTGTTCGGCCACTCAACCGCAGGACTGTTCGGCTACACCCATCTGACCGGCGGGTATCCCGGCGGGCAAGCTGAATACCTCCGCGTCCCCTTTGCCGATGCCACGCATATCAAAGTTCCGGAAGGCATCCCTGACGAGAAACTCCTGTTCCTGTCGGATATTCTTCCGACGGGATGGCAAGGCGCCGTGCAATGCGACATCCAGCCGACCGATACCGTGGCGATTTGGGGCTGCGGCCCGGTCGGCCAAATGACGATACGCAGCGCAATCCTGCTTGGCGCCAAGCAAGTGATTGCGATCGATCGCCTCCCCGAAAGACTGTCCATGGCCAGGGCCGGCGGCGCAATCACTATCAACTTCGAGGAAGAGAGCGTCATTGAACGGCTGAACGAACTCACCGGCGGCAAAGGGCCGGAAAAATGTATCGACGCCGTAGGTCTTGAAGCGCATGCAACGGGCTCGATCGATTCCATGTACGACCGGGCGAAACAAGCAATGATGTTGGAGACCGATCGCCCCCACGTGCTGCGCGAGATGATGTACGTCTGCCGCCCGGCGGGCGTTCTCTCAATACCTGGCGTGTACGGCGGACTACTGGACAAGATTCCGCTTGGCGCGGTCATGAACAAGGGTCTCACCATCCGCACTGGACAAACTCATGTTAATCGCTGGACGGACGACCTGCTCAACCTGGTGATCGACAACCAAATCGATCCTTCATTCGTGATCACGCACACAGAGCCGCTCGAACGAGGACCTGAGATGTACAAGACGTTCCGTGACAAGCAGGACGGCTGCGTCAAGGTTGTCCTGAGACCATGAGGGGATCACCAATGCGAAGTTCAGTTCAGGCAACCGCGATCCGCGGGCGGGCGCAATCCACGCATGATAGACTAGCCAAAAGCCTGGGCTATCTCTCGTTAGCGCTAGGCGCGGCGGAACTGATCGCGCCGCGGGCGTTGTGCAGAGCGACCGGCCTGAGCGGGATGGAGCCGCTGGTGCGGGCCTACGGCGCCCGTGAATTAGCCACGGGGGTGGCGATCCTGGCCAGCCATGACCCGGCTCCGTGGATATGGGGCCGCGTCGCTGGCGACATGGCGGACATCGCGACAGCGGCGAGCGGAGTTCGAAGCGATGGCGGGCAAAACCGCAATGCCGTGCTGACGCTCGCGGCGCTCACGGCCGTGACCGCCGTGGACGTGATGTGTGCGTCCGGCCTGGGCGCAGAAAAGGGCAACCGAAAGACTGCGCTGGCTGACTACAGCGATCGCAGCGGGTTCCCGCAGGGGCTTGAGGCAGCCCGCGGCGCTGCGCGACGTCTCACGATTCCGCAAGACATGACAACTCCAAAATCACTTCGTTCGCACCAGGTTGGTTAGCGCTGTCCGAGGGAACAGCGAAGGGCGCGAGAGGTTAGTGGCCTCAGGAAAGTTGAGGCAGGATTCAAGTGCGGAATATGTGGAGAAATTAGTTTCGAAGGCGCACCCGACCATCTCGCATTGTCGAAAATGGCGCTATCGCTACACACCCGCGGCCCCGATGCTGGCGGGTTTTTCGTCCAGCAGGGCTTGGCATTCGGCCATCGGCGCCTAAGCATTCTCGACCTTTCACCCAATTCGCAACAGCCGATGATCGACAGCGAGCTTGGTCTTGGGATCGTTTTCAACGGATGCATCTACAATTTTCGTGAAATGCGACGAGAGCTTTGAAAGCATGCCAGCGGCCGGGTCATGCTTCTGCGCGACAGGCTCGGCATCAAGCCGTTATATTACACTGAGACGGCGAACTCGTTTCGCTTCGCCTCGACATTGCCGGCATTGGGTCGCAGGCGGTGGCCTGGACATTGCGCTCGCTTCTCATGATCAATGCTCATGGTGGTGATGTACGGTTCTCGCTGCCCGACCTTCCCGGCGGAAACAGGTAGCGCCTGCTCATCAGTACCGACGCAGGGATGAAACGGCAAACATCCAATGCGCACGCCCGAATTGACCTCTCAGCGCGTTCACTGATGTTGTGGGAATTGCGGCCAGCGAATTTGCTCACCAGCGGGCATGACGGGCTTTCACAGCCGCGAGCCTGACGTGGAAAGATGGCGACGTTAAGTTAAAAAGCTGTTGACCCGCAGCCTCGCCCGTTCCCTCTCACGGGCAACAATACACGCGTGGGTGGCCGAGCATCCGCGCTCGCGCAGTGGTTGGCTAGCAGTCGATCTCGCTAATAAAACTGCGAACGGATTCAAGCAACCGGAACCGGACATTAACAGTGGTTTCCGCCACAACCAGTGAGGCCGGCCCTCCACTCCCGGCTCCAGGTGGGAACAACCGGGCGATTGGCCGGTTAATCAGCCATGGATGAGCTGCTCGAAAGTGCGATTGACGCAATCCTCAACAGCGCGGATGGCGATGTTCGCCAGGCGATGCGAGCGATTCTAATTGAAAACGTAAGACTACAAGCCGAGTTGAACCGCAGAAACGAAAGTCTGCAGAAGAAACTCGGTGGGCCCAAAGCGCTGCTGCATTAGGAAGCGCTTCTGCGACTTTCAGCCATTTCATCCGGCGATCGCGGAAAGCTGCGCGCGCCCGGCCTAAAACGCCGTTCAAAAAACTCAGCATACGACTGACGCTTACCGGCTCGAATTCACTCTCGAATTCACTGTTGTCGCCGTGCTTACGGATAAATGGTTCAATCTTGCGAGCGCTCAAAGTTGTATTTTGATAAGCCGCGAGCAGCCAATCGTACATCGGGTACGATTGAAGCCACTGTGTGAGAGAGGGGCGCGGCCTGCTCTCGTAGGTCGATGGGCTGTCGTCCATAAAATCCTGGATCAGCTCGCCGGCTTTGCGATCCCAAACAGGAAGTGGAAGAGGTTTGCTCATGGATTGTTCGGGTGCTCGCTCCTACAGCCGCAGCTAGCTTGCAATGGCCAACACTCGTTGCGGTTCCATGGTCGGGCGCGTAGTGGTCGGCCGTTATGAGTGGCCGCTGGTACGTGGGGTTTTTCCGGCTTTGCGATCGGGCTTCTCCAGCTCTCTTCGGTGAGCTGATGCCGGCCCATCCTTGGTGAGGCTGACGCGCTGGGCACGATCCTTGTCCAGCGGCTGCTGCTCGCCTCGACCGCTTCGAGCGATGCCTTGCGTCTTTTTCCCTCTATCTTTGCGCATGTTAGGCCTCCGGTTACTTTGCTCAATCGGCCTGTCGCGAACACGTTCCGCGCCCTTTCGAATGTCTCGTGCCGGGCCCGTTGGGATATCGCGCCGGAACGTCCCTTGTCGGCATGCTTTGTCTGAAGCGCGGCTTGCAGCGCCGGGATGCAACATGAAAATTCTGGTAACCGGAGCGACAGGGCTGATTGGATCCGCGGTTGCCACTTGCCTCACGCGGGAAGGACATCAGGTCATCGGGATCGCCCGCCGCCCTCACCTGCACTTGAAAATCGCCGAATGGGTGCGCTTCGATATTGCAACGGCCACCCAGCCTGAAAAATGGCTTCCTCTCCTCAGGGAAATCGAAGCGGTGGTTAACTGCGCTGGCGTGCTGCAGGATAGCGCCCGCGAGAACACAGATGGCGTCCATGCAGCGGGAGCGGGCGCGTTATTTCTTGCGTGTGAGAGGAGCGGCGTTCGCCGTGTCATCCATGTGTCGGCGGTCGGGGTCGATCGAGCACAGCCATCGGCTTTCTCCACCAGCAAATACGCTGGGGACCGGCAACTGATGGCGCGAGATCTGGACTGGGTGATACTGCGACCGTCCGTGGTATTTGGCCGCTCGGTGTTCGGGGGAAGCGCGCTGATTCGCGCGCTTGCCAGTTTGCCGCTTGTACCGCTGATGCCTAATACCCAGCCACTCCAGGTCGTCCAGCTCGAGGATGTCCTCAAGACGGTTTCATTTTTTCTCAAGCCGGATGCGCCGTCCCGCATCGCTCTTGAACTCGTCGGCCCGGACCGATTGCAAATGGCCGAGATTATCGCCCAGTATCGGAATTGGTGCGGCTGGCCTCCCGCTCGCTATTTTACGCTTCCGCACGGACTCTCCAGGTTTCTGTATCGGCTCGGCGATCTCGCCGGATTTCTGGGCTGGCGCCCGCCAGTACGCACAAATGCCGCGCGGGAGATTGCAAGAGGCGCTATCGGAGACCCGGAGCCGTGGATCACGGTATGCGGCATTCGACCTCGATCGCTTCGGGATGCGCTGGCCGTTCAACCGGCGAGCGTTCAAGATAAATGGTTTGCGCCGCTCTACCTGATCAAGCCGATTCTTTTTGTTATTCTGTCGGCGTTTTGGATCGGCACTGGGCTGATTTCGCTCACGGTCGGCTATCAAGTCGGCGTGGATCTGATGCGCAGCACGGGCGCTGGCACTCTGTCTGAGCCGGCTGTCCTGACCGGGGCACTTGCCGATATCGGCGTCGGCGTAGGCGTAGCCTGGCGGCCTCTGACGCGTTACGGCCTCTATGGCGGGCTCGCTCTCTCGCTCTTCTATGCCGTTGCGGGCACAGTACTTCGGCCGGATCTCTGGATCGATCCGCTCGGTGCTTTGTTGAAGATCTTTCCCATTTTTGTCCTGCATATGGTCGCGCTCGCCATCCTTGATGAAAGATGATGCTCTATTTGGCTCTAAAATATCTGCATGTGATCGGGGCGGCGGTGCTGCTTGGCACGGGCGCTGGAATCGCTTTCTTCATGTTGCGCGCTCATTTGACGGGTGAAGCTGCTGTGATCGCGGCGGTCGCCCGCATGGTCGTACTTGCAGACTTCCTGTTCACGGCAACGGCTGTCGTGGCCCAGCCGATCACCGGGATTGCGCTTGCGGAACAAGCAGGATATTCGCTCAACGAGAGCTGGATTGTAGCCTCGATCGCCCTGTACGTCCTGACCGGAGCATTCTGGATTCCCGTCGTCTGGATCCAGCTCCAGATGCGTGACCTTGCTAGCGCCGCGGCGAGCCAGGGCAAGCCGCTTCCGGCTCGCTATTATCAGCTGTTCCGAATCTGGTTCGCGTTCGGCTTTCCCGCTTTCGCCGCTGTGCTGGCTATTTTCTGGCTGATGATTTCTCGCCCATCGATCTGGTAAATGCCGGCCAACGCCCGCTACACGAGCGGCTGATGCGCTACATGAGCGTCTCCATAGCTTGGAATTTTTTCAAAGAGAAAAGACGCGATCGGATGAATTGAGTCATCCGCTAAAGTTGGATCACCTAGCAGCCGGTGAACCGAGAGTCCGGTCCCTCATGCAGTTCTTTCAGGTAAGCCAGTCCATACATTGCAAGTTGGTGCGGGTTGAACTTACCGGCCGAATTGAGCTTCTCGACGTAAAGGGCGATTTTCTGTCTCGAATTGGGGATTTGCTCTGGATCCACGTTTCGCATCAGTTGATACGTTTGCAAAATCCGATCCACCACTTCGTTCATCGTTGCCTCCTGAACTCACGAGATTCGGATCCAAGCCGTAGGTATCATGCCGAGCGCCTATAATTTTGTCTGTCCAGTCGCCGACCTTGGAACCCTCTGCGCTTTTCTAGTCCACCCTATTTCTGCACAAGTTTGATTGTCGAGACAGGCCATTTTCCGTCATGACCTGCGATCGAGATTCGCAATCCATGGAGTTCATCGAGCGAAACGGATTCCACGGTCCCTGCTTTTCCGTCGGTGAGAACTACGGCCTTTCCAACAAGCTCCGCTTCCGCTCTCTCGAACGCATGCAGGATCGTTGCTGCGCGGAGCTTGGCACTTGGCATGAGAGATTCCGTTGAATGAGGGGCGAGGGTGGATTTAGCATTCGGGCTGCAAACCGAGTAGAGCTCGGTTTCGTATCGTTCCTCGTTTCACGGAGATCGAGAAGCGCGATTGGATTTTTCCACGACCTCTCGCATCGACTGCAGCTCCGGCTCCGACATGTCTTCAATTCCCACCAGGTCCTTACGCGAGGCCGTAGCCCTGATCAGCTCGTCCAGCTTCAGTTGCAGCGCAGTGCTATCCCGGTTTTGCGCATTCTGGATCAGAAACACCATCAGGAAAGTCACGATACTGCTGATCGTGTTCATGACCAGCTGCCATGAATCCGAAAAGCCGAAGATTGGACCTGTTATCAGCCAACCGGCAACGAACGCAGCGGCTAAACCGAAGGCCCATGGCCGCCCACTGTTAGTTGCGGTTTCCGAGGCGAATCTCGAAAACCAGTGTTGGTTGGGGGTTTCTGACACGACTTGCGTCCTCGGGCTGCTCGAATGATTATGATAGTCCCCCGCCCGCGCCGCAAATTGAGTCTTCAAGACTCGCTTGGATGCCCTCGAGCGCAAAGCTTAGCTTTTGTGCCTTGGGTCGTGCGAGTGATGTTGGTCCCGCTCTCCTCCGCCGCCAGAAACTTTGGAGGATCGGCCGCTGGTGGGCGTGCCGGGTTTGGGCGAGTCGGTATGCTTTCTGAATTTCTCCGGGTGCTCCCGATCTTGCCGCGACGAACCTGGACCGCCAAACCTGTCCGTATTGGGATTTTTGCGGGGCATTCTAGCGGTCCTGCTGATAACCCTGGTTGTGGGTGTTCTGGTAGATGTTTCCCTGCCGACCTTGTTCGCGTTGGTTGCGATCCTTCGAGGACGTTTCGTCCTTTTCGGAAACTTGCGGGTCGGAGCCCGGACCTTTTGGGCTGCGTTGGTCGGGCGGTACGGGTGGAAGCTTGCTCATTTCAAATCTCCTTTCGGTGATTCAATGAGCAAATCAAACGCTCGTTCCTCCGTGCTGGCCGGAGGTTCGACGGTTCCACGGGCTCCGGCGTCTCGCACCCGTAGGTCCGGAGCACTCGCAGCCGGAACACTACCAGGGCTAACGCGTTACGGCCCTCGAGGAGCGCGCGATGAACACAAAAGCAAGCACGGGTTCAAATACGCAAAAGGATCCGGACGATTGGGTTTCCGGCGACGAGCCCATGACTGGGGCACAAGCATCTTATCTGAAGACCCTGTGCGAGCAGGCGCAACGTCCTGACCTTTTCGATGACAACCTTACCAAAGCCGAAGCTTCAAAACTCATCGATGAAATGCGGAAAGAGGCCGGCGTGGACAAAAAAGCCTGAGTTTGGAAACTCAGACGTAGTCACGTCCGCGCGGCGGTCGCATGAGGGTGTAGGCATCCGGCCTGACGCCGCGCTCGATATCTTTCCACGTCACCGGGGCTGCGACCGGGAAGCCTTGGCGCGCACGCGGGGAATAAGCCCCGACCGCCGTGGTGCCGCGGCCGTTGCGCAGGTAGTCGAGAAAAATTCGGTTGTTGCGGCGATCTGGCACTGCCGAAGTGGTGTAGGCGTCGGGGTTGGCGACTGCCAGCCGCTGGACAATTGATCTGCAGTAAACCCGCGCCTTGTCATGGCTCACGCGTCGCTCCAACGGCACCATGATGTGCAGGCCCTTTCCGCCGGTCAATTTTGGCCAACTATCATAACCTTCATCGTCAAGGATGCGCTTGAGATTGAATGCCGTCTCCACCAGGAATTCCCAGGCTACGCCCGAGCCCGGATCAAGATCAAACACCAGCCGGTCGGCATGCTCGATATCGTCCACCGTCGCTGCCCAAGGATGCAATTCTACGGCGTCCATCGCGACAAGGCCGATCAGCCCTTCGATGTCATCCACCCACACCCGCACGCCCTCGCCTCCTTCCCGCTTTTGAATACGAGACTGATGCACGGAGTCCGGGATCGGCGGCAACTTGCCCTTGTGATAGAACGTCGTCCCGTGCGTATGCCGAACCAGCTTGAGCGGTCGCCGCCCCAGAAAATGCAGCGCCCTGCTACCGACTTTCCGCCAATAACGGATCAGTTCGTCCTTTGATGGCGCAACGGCGTCGGGCAGCAACTGCAGAATATTTTCGCGGGGGACTCCGATATGAACCGCCTTACGGGGGCGTGCGACGGGCTGGATAGACGGTGACGACACTTTTTTGAGGTCATCGCGAATGCCCTTGAACACCGCTTCCCGCAGCAGACCATCATCGGTCAGGCCGCCATACTCGATTTCGGCATCCAGAGCCGGTCTTACCCATGTCGCTTTAGGTTTCTTGACCGGTTCGGAGAGCGGCGATGAGTTTGTGATCAGAGGGTCGAGCTGCTCCCGCAGTTCACGCGCTATGGCTTCGGTATACCCGGTACGTGCCTTGCCCGCATATACCAGCTTTCCGTGTTTGCGCCGGCCGAGATAGAGCGAGGCAATGCAGCGTGGTTGGGCTCCAAGCTTTTCAACGAATGCAACGATGGGAAAGTTGTCGCTCTTGGTGCATTTGAGTTTGACCCAATCGTTAACCCGCCCGGAACGGTAGATCGACTGGCGACGCTTGCCGACGATACCTTCCAGCCCCATGTTGCAGGCGTGCTCAAACGCACGACCTCCTTCGGCTTCGAGGTATCCGACATAGATGAGCTGCTCGGGCGCGCCCGCAAGCACCTGCTTGAGAATCTCCTTGCGCTCGACATAGGGTACGTTGCGTAAATCGTATCCGTCGAGATAGAGCAGATCGAACGCGTGATAGCGCAGGCCGCCGAGGCGTTTTCTGCCGAGCTCTCGCCGGAGCGCTTGAAAGTCGGGAATGCCCGTTACGCCATAGACTACTGCTTCGCCATCAAGGACTGCTTGCCGAACCGTGAGACGTTGAGCTGCTTCAACGATCAGGCTGAACTGGTCAGTCCAATTCAATCCGGTCCGTGAAAACGCCGTCACCTTGCCGTCCTGCACATGGATTTGGCTGCGATAGCCATCCGCCTTGATCTCATAGACCCAGTCGTCTCCCGCCGGCGCACGCTGACGCAAGCTCGGGTCACAGGGTTCGATGAAAGCCGGAAATTCCGTCTTGCGTGCGCCTCGGAGGCCAGCCGGCGCCTTCTTCGAACGCGAACGCAAACCAGTTGCAGACATGCGAACTCAATAAAATGCAGGCCTGCGGGTTCCTCACCTGAGCTGCCGGAGATTCGCGCCGTCAGGCCAAATCGGTCGGCCTAGGCGGATGTGCCGTTCTGGGATGCAGGTTGTGAAGACACACTGCCAGATAGTTTCGTAACGATGCATCGAGAGGCACCGCCGTATCGAATAGCTTTTCCTGCACGTCGCGCGGCAGATCGGGCCAAAGCTGAAGGGCCGCACGACCCAGAAGTAGTTCAAGTTCGTTCGCGCCAGCTTTCATTTTTTGCTTTCCTGAAACGGAAATCCCCTACCCAACATCCCGCGATCAGCATTGGTTCCGCGCGCCTGTGGTGCCCCAAGCGGCGCCGGCGCGGAGGCTGAAAAGGCTAATTCCAAAAATTCGCTCGAACCCAGGCTCCTAGTCCACTTTGGCGCCTGAGAACTTCACCACCTTGCCCCATTTTTCAGTTTCGTCGGCCAGCAGTTTTCCAAAATCGGCAGCCGAGCCCGGCAGCAGAATCGCGCCGATTTCCGTAAATCGCCTCTTCGCCGCAGGATCGGCGAGAACGGCATTTATTTCCTTGTTCAGCTTTTCGATGATTGCAGCGGGCGTGTTCTTCGGTGCGGCGAAGCCGTACCACGCGCTCGCCTCGGTCGGGCAGCACGTCCGAGCGGGTCGTGCTCGTGACCGCCAAGCCGCGCAGCTTGCCTGATTTGACGTGCTCGGCGCAGGTCGGGATGTTGTCGAACATCACATGCACTTGGCCGGCAATCAGATCCGTGAGTGCCGGCGCTCCACCCCGGTAGGGCACGTGGACC
>Ga0209474_10000468_pt1 | contig 44437 bp, 65 predicted proteins | sample GraSoiAngelo_145_FD_185902 | JGI IMG/M metagenome (GOLD analysis project Ga0209474, IMG submission 185902) | Grasslands soil microbial communities from the Angelo Coastal Reserve, California, USA - 14_1009_05_20cm (SPAdes) (version 2) | ecosystem: Environmental > Terrestrial > Soil > Grasslands...
GCCGGGGAGCGCACATAGACGTCGAAATACGGCGCCTGAAGGTTCGCCGGCAGCTTCTCGGCTCCCGACTGCGGCCAGTATTTCGCGGCATAGATTTGCGCCGCCTGATCCTTGGTCAGATTGGCCATCTGGTCAGGCGAGGTGATCCCGAGCTTTGCCAGCTCGGGCTTGTTGGCCGCATAGTTGATGCCGAAGTTGGTCGGCGCGCCGTTCATGTCGGACGGGTTCAATCCGCCTTCATTGCCGAGGACGTGGGCGACGGAGGCTTGCACGCCGCCCGTCGCTCCACCGCCAGATGCTGGACCACCTCCTCCCTGTGCTGAGCCGCCGCCAACGGCGACGATCTGCGTAACGGAATTGCCGTTCGCGTCAGTCGTCTGGATTTCCCGGTATTGCGGCGCATCGGGATCGCGGTAATCGACGACCCATTGCCCATCATCGCCGTAATGTCCGATCGCACGGCCGACGACCTGGCCCTTGCGCCCCTCTCCCGGCATTCCGAACACGTCGTGGAAGTGGGTCGGGTCGGCCGCATAAATATGCGCTCCGATGAGGCTGGCAGCGGCCTTCTGCTGCGCCGGATCGCCGCTTTCCAGCGACTTGACGATATCCTCCTCGCCGGGCGTGACATTGCCCGCCGCCTTGTCCGCCTCGAACCGGGTACGCGCCTGCCTGGCCGCCAAGGTGTAATTGCCAGCCTGCGCCGGGAAGTAGATTTCCGACAGCGCCGTGAGATTGCTCTGCTTGGTGTCGGCATCGGTCGCGTCGTGGATCGTCTTGAGCGTATCCGTGAACTCGAGGAACTGCCCCATCAGCTTCGACACGCTGCCCGGCGAGCCGTCCGACTGAGCGAACGCGGTCTGGAACTCCTGCGCGCGGGTCGCCTTCTGCTTGAGCGCCGCCATCTTCTGCTTGACGGCCTGGTTCTGGAGCTGCTGCGCCTGAAGCTGGGCGCGCTGGGCATCGTCAGCCATCGGGTTCGGCACGAGGCTCTGGGCATTGCCGAGGATCGTGGAATAATCGACCGGCTGGGCGGCGAACTCGGCCATCAGAACAGCTGCGACAGGAAGGACGGCATTCCGCCGCCGCCCCCGGCTCCACCCATTCCGCCGCCGCCACCCATTCCGCCAGCCACGGCGCTCGCCACCTGATCGAGGAATTGGCCCGTGCTGTTCCACATGCCGGCGGTCAACCCGCCCTTGCCGAGATAGCCCGACGCCTTGGCGCCGCCGATATTGCTCAGCAGGCTGGTGATGTTGTTGGTTTCCTGCTGGTTGAAGCCGGTGACGCTGTTGGTCGCGCCCTCGCCGAGGCCGACGAGGCTGCCGAGATTGCCGATCTGGTTCTGGATGACGCTCGACAGCGTATCCCTGCCGAAGTCGGCCAGCGCGCCCTGCGTATTGCCGCCGCGGATTCCGCCCGTCGCGGAAGCGTTCTGAAGCACCGCCTCCTGCCCGTTGTTGTAGAGGCTCTGGTAGAGCGGTGAATCCTTGAGCGCGGCGATCTGCGCTTGCGACGCATCGACGCCCTTCAGTCCGAGCAGGCTTTCGAGCGGATCAAGCGCCGAGGTTCCAGCGCCCATGTATGGAGCGAAGTCGGAGCGGGCGAGGTCGAACTCGCGATGCTGCTCGCCGATGCCCTTGTTGTAGGCGTCAACCTGGGCATTCGTCGCCTGAGAGATGGCATGTTTCTGTGCGCCGGCACCGAGCAAGCCGCCGATAAACGAGAAAAGTCCCAAGGCCGCAGTCCTCCGCTGCGGCGAACCTTACCGAGCCCGCCTTCGCTCTGGCGATTGAACAGTTCCTAGCCGTCCACCCACTGGAACATATCGTGGAACACGTCGGTCGCCTCGGCATCGACGATCAAATCACGCCGAATAACCTCCGCCAGCCATGACGGAACAAGCGCTCGCGGGATCGGGCAGGTGTCAGGATTGTGATAGATGCCGACGCTGGTTTTCCCGCTCTCAAAGAAACCGACAATCAGGTGACCGACTAGCTGATCTTCTGGGTCCGAGGCATCGCAGACGAGCTTGGCGTGGCGGATCACTTCACCCTGCCGGTTCTCGCGCGGCTCGGCTTGCTGGAGCACATGGATATCAGCACCACCCTTCATGCGAACCCTGCCGATGCGGGCGCGGAACTCGGTCACTGGCCCTTGCCTCCGAACAGCTTGGCGAGCCCGGCAAACCGAGCGCTGTGCGCCGATGCCTGCGCCTTGACTCGATTGGCAACCGCATTGTTCGCTTCGATCGCGAGCTGCGCCGGGAGATGCTGGGTCTGAGTCTCCAGGTGATCGGCCTCGGCCTGGGTCTTCCTGATCTGGACCACCTTGTGTGCCGCCTCCAGCCCGTCGGGAACCTGCGGAGCCGCTTCTGGCCCGCCGACCGCCTGCGCCTGGGCGAGCTTGAGCATGGTATCGGCCTTGCGCTGGCCCGCCGATGCGGCGAGGTCGGCAGCCTTGGCGGCGGCGAGGTCGGCCTGTGGATCGGGCGCCTGTTGCTGCTGGGCCTGCGCCATCTGCGCTTTCTCTTCGTCGGTGGGCTCGGCAAGGCCGCTCAGCAGCGCCTTCTTGCGGGCGAACTTCTGAAGGTCGGTCATGCCTTCGCCGTCCATGTTGGAAACGGCGGTGATGATCGCCGCCTGCGCCAGCTCGGGATCGAGCTGCATGGTGATCTCGGCCAGGCTGATCATCGACTTCGCGGTCTTGTCGCGACGCGTGGCGGTGGCCTCGGTCACGTCGGCGACGACCTTGTAATGCCCGCGCGAGAAGTCGTTGAGGTTGATCTGCCGGCCCTTGGGATCGATCGCCGGCTGAACCAGAGTCGCGGTCCCGTCGTTGCCGTCCTCGGCCATCGTCTCGACTTCGCGGCCCGGCTCGTAATAGACGTCCGCCGCCATCGACAGGTAAATCTCGCCTTCGCGCTGGACCGACTGGCGCATGTTGTCGAGATAGATTCCGGACTTCGCATCGACCCGCGTTGCCGCCACTTCCAAAGCATCGGCCGAGGTGTTGGCTTTCACCTCATCCGAGCCGTCGCGCTGGTCATCGGTCAATGCCGACTGGGTCAGTTGAAGGATCGCCGCGTCCACCGGAGCGAGCTGCGGCGCCTCGACCTTGCCGATCGGGCCGGCGGAGAGGATTTGTCCGCTTTCCGGATCGACCAACGGTTCAACCACGGCATAGGCATGGCGATCGACCACCTGCCGGGCCCACAGGTCGGCAAGGTGCGGCGGCATCTGCGACGCGGCGAAGATCGGGATTTCGCGCGGGCTCATCGCGCTGGTCTCGGCAAGCCTCGACACCACGGCATTGTACAGCCGGTTGGAGTCCATCTTGTCCTGGACATAGCCCTTGAAGCGCTCGACCCCATCGACATAGGAGCGCTTGCCATAGACCGGCACAACCGGAATCTGGTCGCCCGCGATCAGCCCCTTGTCGTGCAGCACCTCGGCGCCGCTCAGCACATATTTGTGGACCCGCTTGCGCTTGAGATTGCGCGTCTGGACGCTCCAGCCCATCTTCTTGAGGTCAGTGAGTTCGCCCGGCTCAAGCTCGCTTGCCCAATAGCGCTCCTGCTCCCCGGAGAGCTTGTGCGTCAGGACATAGAGCTTCTCGTCGGCCTGCTCGGTCTCGTAATATTCGCACAGCTTCACCACGTCCGGCGTGAACCAGTCGTAGATCGGCTTGAGCATGTTCTCCGGCCAGCTACAGATCGCCCCGTCGTTCTCTTCCTCGAACGACACGCGGTCCTTGGCGGTAATCACGAACGCGAACGCGGCGTCCGACTTGTCATAGAGGATCGAATCGGGATCGAAGAACACCCGCTGGTCGGCATCGACGATCGCCAGCGCCGGATTGATTCGCTGCTCGTCGGAATCCTTGTCGTATGGGTCAGCCCATTCGTTGGTCAGCCGGTAGGCGCCGAACCCGCCGCTGGCAGCCTCGAGAAAGCCGTTGTCGCGCGCCTGCTGGGCCTTGAAGCGGTGGCTGTCGGCACGGTGCAGCCCGTCGAGCGTCTGCGCGCTGTCATCGTCGCCCTTGCCTCCCGCCGGCCGGAAGTCGGGGACGATCCGGTTCTCGTTGTAGTCGCGGTAAATCTTCTCCAGGCCGTCCTTGGTGAGGTTGATCTCCATCTTGATCGCGTTGCAGAAGGATTCGCCAAACTCGCCTTCCCACATCGCGCCGGGAATGGAGACGAAGCGGCGCGCGGCAAGCGACAGGGAGCGCTGTTCGAGCTGCGGCGGGACGGTTCGGTCGAAGCGGCGCATGGCGCGCTCGTGAACGGCGTCGAGCGCCTTGTCGGACGATTTGTGGTCCTCTAGCGCTTCGTCATGTTCCGCCATGCGCCAGGCTTACCGTTTCCCGACGGCAGGCGGCGATTGAACAGTTCCCGCCCTATCTCCTGAAGGCCAGCGTCGGGATCGACACCGGGCCGTGCTCTTTCTTCGGCATGGCGTCGATCGCGAACGTCAATGCCAAGCTGTCGGCGCGGTCAGGCGACTTGCCGACCCGTTTCTTGTATTCCTTCTTGTTCTCCATCAGCAGATTGCCGTCGCGGTAGCTGTAGCGCATCGCCGTCGCCTCCGCCTTCAGCTCACCGTCCCTCGCGATGCTGCAGGGCGGCTCCTTCAGCCAGTCGAGCAGCCCGCGCCACATCTTGGCCCGGAGATTGTAGTTCTTCCCGTCGCTGCGTCTGGCGCCTGTATGCACGCCCACGGTCACGCTGCCGTATTTCGAGCGTTTGAGCTGGTCGTAAACGCTCACCCCCGGCCCATCCAGTTCAATCACGATGGCGTCTACGCCACCGATCGCGTCGGCTTCCGCAATGACCCATCCGGCCTGGTCTGGACCATCCAGTTTGCCGCTCTTCGATTTCGTCCACGGACAGACGCGACCGCGCCTGAACGTAATACAGCTACGGTCATCGCCCTCATGGGCGGCGTCCACGCCGAGAATCTTTGCGCCGACCTGCTCAAGATCGGCGGGCCCGACCGAGAACGCATCCTCGAATAGCGACCCCTCGATCCACGCATTCGACACCGAGGCGGAGTAATCAATGTCCACCTCCTGGGCCAAGATGACCGGATCGAGCTTGCGCCGCTGATCGTCGTACCACGCCTGGTTCTTGCGCGGGTCGTCCTTCCAATGGAAGGTGAATATCTTGGTCGTGCCGTTGTGGCGCTTTCGATAGAAGCTGTTGCCCGAACCGTTCGGTGTGGACACGTCGATCTTGCAGTTCGAGGTCTGGCTTAGCGCTGCCTCGATCTTCTCCGAGCGCTCATAGAACGCGCTTTCGTCCTTGAAATAGATGCCCGTTCTCGCGCCGCGTCCGATGTTGTCGCCGGCCTCGCCGATGATGCTCGCCCCATTCTCCGGGTTGTTGATGAGCATGAACTTGCCGCCGTCCCAGCCACTCGGGCGGAACTCACGCGGCAGCAGATCCACGAACAGCCTGATCTTGGGGAACAACGCTTTGAGGTTGCCGATCTCATCGACATACTCTTCCTTGCGGCTGCCGAACCCGATCTGCATGTCGGGATAGAACAGCCACATATGCGCCGCCACCGCCACGCACAGCCACGAGACGCCCATGTCGCGGCTCTTCTCGGCAAGCCCGTCCTCGCGCCCCTTCCACAGCACATAGACCCATTCGACGAACTCGGCCTGTTTGGGGAACAGCACGAACGGGACATGCACCGGCAAGCCGATCTCGACGTTGCGCGGGTCGCTCGTCATGCCCCAGTCGTTGATGAACTCGACCGGATGCTCGCGGTAGAACAGCTTGAGCGCCGCGACCTCTTCGGGCTTCATGGCGCGAAGGCGCTTCATCCGCTCGGCACGTTCGGCCAGGACTGCCGCGTAGTCTGGAGCTTTCCAGTCGAAGCTCATCCGATCAGCTTGGTATAAGCCTCCGCCGCTTGCGCGGGCGTCATCTCGGCGGTGATTTGCGCAACCGGGATCGGACCATGCCCATCAGCGCCGGACAGCTTGAGCAAGTCACCGTAGCGCTTGGGATCCCACTTCGCGAGCAGCTTGAGACGGGTTTCGACCCGGAGACGCGACCGCGTGATCCACTCGCTGTTCGGCATTTCGTCGCCGTTCGCGCCCTTCTTCGTGTCGTGGTGCGTTTCGTCGGCAATCTCAAGCGCTTCAACCGCGATCGCATCAAAACCATCGTCGCGCGCACGCGCATACGCGATGGCAAGCGGTTCACCGTCCAACTCTCTCTCGGCATCGCACCATCTGCGGAACGTCGTCGGATGTGGCATCCCCTCATCCCGGCATATCTGCGCTAGTGGCTCACCGGCACTCAGGCGCTCAAGGAGCGCCGCTGCCACCTCTTCGCTATATTCGGACTGGCGCGCCATTACGCCACCTTGACCGGGGAATAGTCGCGGATCGCCGCTGCCACAGCCTCACAGGCGCCGTTGTGTGCAGCACTCATCACACTCGCTCCAACGTCAGGCTCTCAAGCCGACAGCGGGCGGCGCTCGGCTTGGTCTCGGCAATCATCCCGCGCTCACTGTTGCATTGCTCATGGGCGAGGCGGAGATTGGCCAGCTCGTTTCCGCCGCCACGGGCTTTCGGAATGGCGTGATCGATCGTCGCCCGGCCCTTGCCGTTGCCCTGATGGAAGCCGTCGTGACACAGCCAGCAGCGAAAGCCGTCGCGGCGCGTGATCGCCCGGATGCGCCAGTTGCGGATTCGAGACGTTCCCCAGGACACTGATCCACCCTCCCATTTTCCCCGGTCATCAGCGATTGAACAGTTCACGGCGCTTCGCTCGGATTGATGATCCAGATCGACGCATCGCGGACGGTCCAGCCGAGCATGTTCATGCGCCGCCATACCGAGCGCTCGGTCCGGTCCATCAGGATCGCGATCTGCTTGGGCTTCTTGCCGTTGAGCAGGTGACGACGAAGCCGGAGCAGGTCGGCAGTCGACCAGTGCCAGCGTTCGAACTTGCGTTCCGAGCCTCTGAGAGCGCGCTCCAGGCGCAGGGTTTCGAGCGGAGTCAGCTCGCGGGTGCGGCTGAGCGCGTCGAGCCGTTCAAGCGTCGATTTGAACTCCCTCCCCATAACCCCTCCCCAATTGTGCTTCAGTTGCCCTACATGGGGCGCTGATCCGACTCTCGTCGCGATCGAGCCTGTTTCACGTCTCGACCAAAGGCTTCGATCCGGGCGGGATCATGCCGTCCAGTTTCGCTTCAATCCGAACTCTTCGAGGATTCTCGCGGCTTCTTCTGGCGTGCAGCGTGCCGGTTCCGGCAAGGCCAGTGGTTCCCCTCCGGACTCACGCACCGCATTCCGCCGCCACCTGAGCATTTCTCTGGTCTCGGCAATGATCGTCGGCACGATCTTGGACGGGTGGTCGCAGGTCTCTCGGGCAATCCGGCAGCCGCTTGAGAGAACGTCGGGCGGCAAATGCTTCAGCGTCTGCCACGCCACCGCCAGCCATTCGCGCCGGGCTTCCTCGGTCATTCCCGCAGGAGCCGTCAGGGCAAGGCAGGCGGTCAGCTCATTGCGGAACTGCTCGGTCGACGCGGGTTTCAGTCGGTCCAAAGACCGCAAGTGCTGCTCGTGTCGTTGGGCTAAGCCCATCGCTGGATTGATATCTTCCCAGGGTGTTGGTTCGCTGCTGTCCATCTCTCTCGAACTCGCTTGCTCGTTGAATCCATGTCCGCCACGCCGCGTCCCAATCGCTCCATTGGGTGTCGCCTTTCAGGTGATGATCTCGGAACTTGGACAGCTCGCGCTCAATCCGTCCTGGCTGCCATGCGGCGACGGTCTGCGCGCAGATGCTTCCGGCGGTCAGTTCCTTCGGCTGCCAATCGTCAGGCAGAGAATGCTTTGGCTTTGCGCGCGCTCTCGAAGAAGGCTTGTCCTTCTTCGAGGTGATGGTTCTTGAAGGTTTGGGTGCAGCTTTTGCCACCGGTTTGTGCGTGTTTTTGCTACCGGTGCAGCTTTTGCCACCGGTAGTAGTTTCTGCTACCGGATGAACGGTGTAGTTCATCCCTTTGCCGGGGTTCTCTTGGCGGGTAATGTGCCCCGCCTTGTCGAGCATCCGCAGCGACTCCTGGAGGCTCCGTTTGCACCTGCCTGTTTTACGGGAGAGCGATGCCAGTCCCGGCCAGCAGCGGCCTTCGTCATTGGCGCAATCGGCCAGGGCGAGAAGCACCAGCTTGTCGCTGGCGGGGAGCTCGATCTCCCACACGAGGGCCATCATGCGGACGCTCATGCCGGGCACCCGAGCAGGATTCCGCGCTTCTCAAGCTCGGCCAGCAACTCGCTGGTCCGGAACCGGTCGAGACTGCGCGACGGGTCGAGCGCAACAATCGTCCGGGCCTTGCAGGGCAAGTAGCGGACATAGCCGCGTTCGCTCAGTGACGTGACCAGCGCGTTGATCCGGCTCTTGCTCGAAACCCCCATCGCCGCCGCCATTTCGGCATAGCTTGGCGAGCGCTCGCAGCTCTGGATGAAGCGCCACAGCTGCTCCTGCTTTTCAGTCAGAGGAATCATGCCGCTTGGCGGCCGTGGTTTGGGTGAAATCCAAGCTTTCGCTCGGCTTCCTTACGAGCGGCTATTGCGCCTTCGATCGTCTCAAAGGAGCCCAGACAGAATTTGGTGCCACGATGATTTATCCCTGCAACGTAGCGCCCCGTGTCCTTCCTAAACCCCACGCCGATATGGCCTGAAGTGTTGCGGCTAGAAATCGCTTGATTAGTCGAGTTGCCCGTCCAGTCGGTCGCGCGAAGGTTGGTCCACCGATTGTCGGAGCGATCGCCGTTTATATGGTCAATCACCGTTGGCTCATCGCCCGTCATCAATTTCCAGATGACTCGGTGCGCCCTGCGCGTCGCCCCGAGCATCTTGGCACTCAGATAGCCGGCGTTGTCGATGACCTTCCACGGCTTGCCAGCCATCTTGGAGTTCCACGCCCGTTGAGTACGGACGCGCTTGAACATGGATAGGGGGCGCTCTTTCCAACGCAGCTCGCCAGTTTCTGAATTATAATCGAGCAGTTGCCGCAGCTGATCCTGCCCAGGCAGTGGACACCTCATATCGCTTGGCCCCCCATCTTTTCGCGCAGCATTCGAAGAAGAACTGCCGCAGTTCCTCGGCTGATCCCCATCCGCACCGCGATCGCATCCAATGACAGGTCGTGCGACAGATGCTCGGCGAACTCATTGAGGCTTGCCGCGATCTGGCGGGCGCTTGGCGGAGCGGTTCCGGCAATGAAGTAATAGCGGCTCATGCGGCGCTCCTCCGGGCGATGTCCTGCGGACCCGCGCTCTCGCCTGCGGTCGAGCCAATCTGCGTTGTCTCGACGCCTGACGGCGCTTCGATCGCTATCGCGGCGAACATCCCCGCCGCATCGCGAATCCTCCGCTCGGCAATGGCCGCGTAATCGGCGCTCAGCTCGCAGCCGATCGCATCGAATTGCTCGGCGTCGGCGGCGATCAGAGTCGAGCCCGAGCCCATGAACGGGTCGAGCACGGTTCCGCCTTTTGGAGTGATCAGCCGGACCAGCCAGCGCATCAGCGAGATCGGCTTTACGGTCGGGTGATTGTTGCCCTCGCCGCGTTCGTCTGTCGTTGCCTTGGCGCAATATTTGAAGCGACTAGCGGACGCTGAGTCCTTCGCCCCAAGTTCCGAGCTCAGCGGCGTGATGCTGAATGTGACAGGATCGGCACAGCCACTCGATTTCCAGTGGCTTATCGTAATCGCGATGGTGTCGGTCCGCTTTGGGATTTCCGCACACGGAGCAGGGCCGTTTGACCGGGTGAGCCTTTCTTGCAGCCACTCGGGCAAGCACCCGCTTTCTATACTCAGGATCGCTGCGGTAAAGTTCGTTGCGAGATTGTTTAACTCGCTCGGCGTTGCGCTCGTAGAAAGTCCCGTCAAAGCGCTTAACCGCCTGCCCTCGGGGAGCGCCAATGTTGCTGCAAGTCTTAGAGCAAAAACGGCGTGTTCGTTTGACAGGATTGAACTGCCGTCCGCACTGCTCGCAAGCTCTTGTGACCATTCCGACAACATAGCTTTTGCGCGGCAAAAAAGCAATTCATCTTCGCTATACTTCGCCTCGAAGAAGAAGCGAGCGGCTGAACCGGAGTCGCCGCGCGGCTCCATGAGCTGACGAGGGCCCCATTCGCCGTAAGCATTGACGCTCGATTTCGGGCCATATTGCGGGCCGACTGCAGCCGCCTGCCCATCACTGTCAGGAAACCCCGCCAGCACTTCCTGTGAGCCGTCGTGGATGATGTTGGCGGGCCAGCGGCCAATGTCAGTCGGTATCTTCTTGCCGGTCGTTCCGGTGCGATAATTCTCACGCGAGCGTGTGCCGGCATGCCGCTCGGCTGCCGTCGTGTTGTCCGTGCCTTCGATCCGGCACCCGTCGATATTGATTGCGCCGGTTCCGTGTTTCAGCACGTTGCCCGCAACGGTGCCATCGAGCGGCTTGCGGGCAAGGCAAATCGGCTCCCACGACGGCTTGAGAGCGGTGCCCCATCCGCCCGGTTGATTGTGCGATTTGGGAAATCCCGAGCCGTAAATCCACGCGAGCTGATCGCGGACTTCAAAGCCCGCGTCCTCGATGGAACAAGCCATCCGGTGATACGTTCTCGTGCCAGAGAAGGCGACGAGATGCCCACCGGGTTTCAGAACGCGGAGAACTTCGGCCCATGTCTCGGGCTGAAACGCAACGTCGCCGCCGTCCCAAGTCTGGCCCATGAAACCCTTAGAGGCGCGGGCATAAGCGCCCGTCGCGCCGACCTTGGCCGGGGCTGCATTGGCCGCTCCGAAGCGCTTGACGATGCTGGTCAGGTGATACGGCGGATCGCAGACCACCGAGTCCACGCTCGCCTCGGGCAGCTCGCGCAGCCGTTCACGGCAATCGCCGATGAGGATTCGAACGCTCATGCGCGCACCTCAGTGATCTTCACATAAGGATAGAGCGCTTCGACCAGCTTCTTCTTGAGCCGGTACACCGGCGTCGCCTGGCCCTTCACGTCCTCGATCACGATCCGCCCGCCCTCATCGCGATAGGAGAAGTCGGCAACGTAGGTGCAGACCTTGGCGCCGTTGACGACGCACGGAAACTTGGGCTGCTGGGTCAGCTCGTGGATGATCCGGCTCCGCTGGAGCAGAGTCAGGTCGTCGCAGCGCTTGGCTTCCGCCTTCGACGGGTGCGAGTGGCCAGCGGAGCAGTTAGTGCGCGTGGCGCCGTACTTGTTCGCCCTCATGCGCTCTTCGCCTTGGGCACATAGCCGGCGGGGACGAGGATCGCTCCCGCTCCAGGACGGAAGCCGTGCTTCCACTCCCACTTGCGGAAATAACGGTCGAGACGTTCGCGAAATTGAGTATTGGCCTGGTCGAGACCCGCTCGGCGCTTGTTTTCGCCATCGTCCCATAAAGGTTGGGGAGGGGCTCCGTCGAAGCGGCGGTAGGAGGCGTGGGGTTTCATGCCGCCTCCGGTCGGGCGATTGCCCGTTGGACACCGCCGCTGGTCGTGCTGCGCACCGAGCCCTGTTGCACGGTCTCGGCCATCCGGCGACCATCGGCTATCGCGAGCCCGCGCAATGGGACACCCACCGCAGGCGGAGACAACGAAGATTGGCTCCGTTCATGGGTGGCCCGGTCCTCGCGAAGCGAGGATGCGTCCGTATCTGATTGTCCCCCCGGACCCATCAGTCTAAGTCCCCGTCCGAGTATGTCTGAGCGCAGCTTCCCGCTTCCTGCGATATTGTTCACAAGCGAAGCTGTTGCGGGTCTGGTCGACCATGCGCTGCAATCTGCGGGCGGCGAGCCATTGGCGGATAAGGCGGGTCATGCGGCGAGCTCGTCTGGCGATGGCATCGGCAGGCTCAACGACCGCTGGCGGGCGCGGAATGCTTTCTCGGCTTCGTCCAGATTGTGGATCAGCCGATCCGCAAGCTCGGGCCATTTGGCGACGGCCTTGAGCCAGCATGACGCGGGCATTTCGGTCGTGCCGCAGACATATTGCTGGACCGACTGCTTCTCGCGCTCAATGACCTTGCCGATCTTCTCGTACGTCAGACCGTTCGCGTTTTTGTGCTGCAACAGCGCAACGGCCATAGCCGCCTGAATCGCCTCGCATTCCTTGTCTATGATTATTGACGCGTTCATAAACTATCCACAGATTTGTCGTGGCGTTTTACATGACCAGCGCGGGCGGCCTTGGGCTCCTCCCTCCCCCCCGGCGATCCCGCCGTCCGCGCTCCTGTTTCCCCCGCGAGCCATTCGGCGTGAACCTGGTCATGGACCCGCTCGGCATGAGCAAGGACGCGAGCGATGAAGATCGCAGCGAAGATGCACCACACGGCGTACCCGGCGGCGACAAGTGCGATGGTGATGAGTGCCCCCCCGGACATGGCTATGTTCGCCAGCGAACAGGGGGATGGGCGCCGAGCGGCGATCCGGCGGCAAGGCTTCCGGGGAGAGTGTTTCTCGCACCCTCCCCGTCGGCTATCCTGCGACTGTCGAGGTTCGCAGGAGAAACACAATGGATGCCCACGTTGCCGGACGCCTCATGGCGCTCGAAGCCACAGTGCTTTATCTCGCTCAGCAGCTGCCCAGCGACGACGCACGGATCGACGCTCGCCGGGTCATCACCGACTACATCGAGAACTCGTATCGGGGCGGGACTACCGATCATGATCATCAGGCCCGTCAGATTGCTCTGGAGTGGGTGGGAGGATTGCTCCACCCTCGGCAGCCTCAGCGGCCCGTGCCTGACGCCACTTGATGCCGAGGGCATCGGGCAGCAGTTCGATGTTCGCCCAACGCTCGCGGTGGACCAGATCGATGATCTCGCGAACCCGCGCTTCCTGTTCGGCAGTGAATACCGTCATGCGGCGGTCTTCCGCTCGCTTTCGAGACGGTCGAGCACGTCCGTGATTGCTGACAGGCTGCGGATGGTGGCGCCTATCGGCTGAGGGTTCTTCTCGCTCTTTTTCCAGCGAGAGAAGGTTGTGGGGTGGACCTTCGCTTGCTGACAAACATCACTGATCGAAAGATGTAGCTTGGCGGCGCGATCTTCGATCACGGCGATGATGTCCTGCTGGTCCATGCAGACCTAATTAGCAGGATTGCTAGACAATGCAAAGCATTTCTCTGCATTATTGCAGCAAGCAGCCGTTTAGCATGTCTGCTAATCTACTGCTGATGGAGCAGGGCCTTGAAGCCGACCGCGAGCTTGTCCGCTCCCTAGTGGAGTGGACCCGCCTTGCGCCGAGCAGGGTGGCGGCTGAATCCGGGCTTGCCGCAACCACCCTGACGCGCCCGCTCAAGGGCACCGCGACGACGCGGATCAGCCGGCCAACGCTCGACAAGCTGCGCGAGCGCTTTCCCGATTTCCCCGGATGGATCGAACACAGCGGCCATGTGCGCTCGGAGCTGGCGGGCTTTGGGGATCGGCCGTTTGATGAGCAATATGGTTCGGCCGACCTGAAGCGGATTCCCGTGCTCGGCTCGGCTATCGCTATCGAGGCGTTCGATCCTGAGCGGCACATCGAGTTGACCGAAGTGGACACGGGAGACGTACTCGACACCGTGGCGCGACCGACGAGCCTTGCGCGGGACAAGGAAGCCTATGCGCTAACCGTCGTTGGCGATTCGATGTGGCCTCGCTTTCGCCCCGGCCGGCGCGTCATTGTGAGCCCGCGAGCGCCGGTATCGATCGGCGATGATGTGATTGTCCAGCTGCGCGGCGCGGAGGGCGATCCCGATTATCGGGAGCGCATTGCCCTGGTGCTCGTCAAGGAGCTGGTCAGGCGCACTTCGACCTATGTCGAGCTGCGGCAGTTTAACCCGGACGTGACATTTCGGGTGGAAACCGAGCGCGTTGCGAAAATTCATAAGGTGATTGGGGAGGTGTTCTGATGCTATTTGCCTTAGCGCTGTTAGCAGCGCAGCCCAACCAAGCGAAAATGGCGACTATGACGGCGGAAACACCGCGTCATCCTGACCAGATTTACGGCTTCCCCGATTCCGATTCATGCGGAACGTGGACCAGATATCGTGCGGACAAGACTAGCCAGATGTTGGAGGGTTGGGTGCTTGGTTTCGTCAGTGGACGGAATGCGTTCGGAGCCGGGAACGGCGATCTCGCTCCGGGCGTCAAAGCGGAGGGACTGCTCGGATGGATCGACCAATATTGCACTGCAAATCCGCTCGACAGCGTTTCGGCGGCCGGGTTCAGACTGGTGGACGAGCTACAAAAGCGGGCTAAGCGCTAGGTCGCACCAATCTTAGGCGTGCTATTTTTTTAGCATCCCTGCAAAATATTGGTTGCGCAGATTAGCAATCGTGCTAAACCGTCCCTCACCACATCAGGGGTAGGGACGAATGGCACAGAGCGATTTCACCATCATCGAGCGCGACGGCAGCCGCCGCAGCGTTCGCCCGATCCCGTTTGAGCATCTCAAGCTGGTCGATCGCTCGCCGGTCGATCTCTACGCCGGGCTGACCCAGCCGGACCCGTGGCAAGTCCCGCTCTACACTCGCGAGGAGCTGATCTTCGCGGTGTTTGCCGGGTGGTTCTCAGGGTTGCTGAGCGCTGCGCTGCTGCTCGCGTGGTGGGTGCGATGAGCGAGCGCGTCCTTCAGTCGGGCGAATTCCGCTGCCCGAAGTGCGGCAAGCCCCGGTTCGCTATCGAGCGGTGCTGCGATGTTTACGCGAGCGAGGTCCAGACGTTCTGGAACGGTGAGCCGGCGCCAGCACGCATCGTGCGCGTGATCGTCGGACCTTCGCCGGTCAAAACGTGGTGGTGCGCCCAGCTCGCCGGAACCGAACGCAAGGCCGTCGAAGTCAACTATCACGGGGACAAGTTCTACCTCGATAACGAGGACGGCAGCGGCTGGAACAAGGTCACGCATGGTCGCGGCTCTCCGCACTGGGGCCATAACTCGCTTCCGGTCGAGCGCGTGGTGGAGGCGGGGCAATGAACGCGCCGCAGTTCACACCGGGACCGTGGTTCGTGCATCAGGCGTTCGGGACCGATCTGTTCTTCGTCAAGCGGCAAGACGGTGATCGAACCCTCCGCCTTGATCCTGAGTCAGGCAAGTTTGCCCGCGCAGACGCCCGCCTGATCGCCGCCGCGCCTGAGATGTTCGAGGCGCTGGTCGCAATTCACAACATGCTTTGGGGTCGCCCTGACATTGTGAACGCTCTGCGTCCGCTGATGGGGTTCGCAGAGGATGCCATCAGCGACCAGTGCGCCGCCGCCCTGGCGAAAGCGAGGGGCGAGCGATGAGCCTGCTCGACCGCCACGAGTGCTGCACCTGTTTCAAGCTCACCGGCTGGGCTGGTGACCGAGCCCGGCGCGATCCGCTGCGCAAGCACGTCGCCTGCACCTGCACGGATGAGACCGAGCAGTTCACGCAAACCCTCGGCGATCCGTTCCTCAACAAGCTGGGCGATGGCCGCTCTGGCGCCCTCCGGGCTGAGCCGAGTTGCACGGTTTCAGCGCTTCGCGCGCCTGCCGCTATCGCAAAGGGAGAAGTGCAGTGAGCAAGGATTGGTACATCGAAGCGCACGAGCGCGAGGTCGCCGACTACATGGACCGGCATCCCAATGCTTCGTGGTCCACCGCTTACGACCGCACCGCAGACCGCGCCTATGACCGGATGCGCGATGAAATGGCAGACGCCGCCGACATGGCTCGGACGCGCGCCAAGGAAGGCGGCAACGCATGACCCCTCCCGTCGTGGTGCAGCTGCGCGAACGCACGTTGGCGCATGTGCTGCTCGACATTCAACGCATCGGTCCGCTCGTGTGGGGCCATCAGGAGGGAACCTGGAAGGCCATGAGTGATGATCAGCGCGGCGAACTGCTCGACCGTCTCGATGAACTTCAGGCCGAAGCGCGGGCGATGATCGAACAGCTGACCGGAGTGAGTTGGGACAGCATTCAGGGGGGGTGTTTGTAATGGCACAGGATACGGGCGCGTCGGCTGACGCCGAAACCGGCTCTCGTGAACCGAGCCCGAGTTCCACCGGTCTCGGCCCTGCGGGCTTCGATCCGGCGCGCATGAAGCGGAGCAGCGTCGCCGTTTTCACGCACCCCGGCCAAGTAATCAAAATGACGTTGCCGGACGGATTCAGGTTCGTCGCGCTTACACACGGGGCATCGCCACAGGCCTTTCCGCTCTACGAGCAAGGCGTTTGGGAAATCGACATTCCCGCGATCCTCGCCAAGGGTCGTTACCCAGTCGCCGTCGCGGTCATCGATGCGGCCCATGTGCGTGCATGGGAAGCGCTCTCAATCGATAAGGTAGATGCGCTTCTCGACGGCGTTGTTTCACCCGTCTCCGCCATTCGGGGACCATCGACTATCGCAAGGAAAATCCCATGAAGTGTCCGCGCTGCGATGGCACCGGAGAGCTGCACGGCGATGACGCCCTGTTCACTTCGGTCGGCATGACCATCGCCCGCCTGCGGGGTGAGAAGGGCTTAACCCAGCACGAGCTGGCCAACCAAATGCGCATTGGTCGGTCGCAGTTAGCGAACATGGAAATGGGTCGCGGGGTCAATTCTCTGGCGACCATTGCCGACGCCGCAAAGGCGCTGGGTGTCGAACTGAAGGAGCTGATGCCATGAGCGAACAAACGTATTGGAATGGCTATCCGGCCCCGGCCCGCAGGGTTCGCGTCATCGTCGGCAAGTCACTTCGTCCAACCTGGTGGTGCGCCGGACTTGAAGGGCAGCAGCGCGAGGCCGTTGAAGTCCACGGCGACGGCGAGGCGTTCTACCTCGATAACGAGGACGGCAGCGGATGGGGGAAGATCACGCGAGGGCGCGGGAGTCCCGCCTTTGGCCACGCCGAACTGCCGGTCGCGCGGGTGATTGCGTCAGTCGACACTCGCCCGGAGGGTGGAGACCCTGCGCAGACAGGGGCTCCAAACACGAGTGGCGCGGTGCCCGAAGGGCAGACGCCCAGCCCCTCCCCCCACAGTCCAGGAGAGTGATCGATGAACGCTCTGGTTCCCGTCCACACTGCGCCGCCAATGACCGTCTCCGATGTCGAACGGATCGCCAACGCCATCGCCAAGGGCGGCCTGTTCGGCTCGAAAGACCCTTATGCGGTGCTGACCTTGTGCCTGCTTGCCCAAGCCGAGGGCCAGCATCCGGCGGTCGTGTTCCGTGATTATCACATCATCTCCGGCAAGCCCGCCAAGAAGGCCGAGGCGATGCTGCGCGACTTCATCAGCGCCGGCGGCAAGGTCGAGTGGCACCGGCTGGATGACGAATGCGCCGACGCGACGTTCACGCATCCGGCGGGCTCGGCGCGGATCGCATGGGATAAAAGCCGGGTCGAGCAGGCCCAGCTCAGCGGCAATGCCATGCACAGGAAATACCCTCGCCAGATGCTCCGCTCACGGGTCATCAGCGAGGGCATCCGAACGGTCTATCCCGGTGCCACCAGCGGGCTTTACGAGGAAGGCGAGGTCGCCAGCTTCGCCGACGAAAAGGCGATGCCCGTTGCGGGCGATACGGCCAGTATGGCGCACCCGCAGACCGGCGAGATCATCGAAGGCGAGGCGGTCGAGCGGGAGAAGGTCGTTGGCATCCACAAGATCAAGGAGCGGCTGCGCGGTCTGCTGACTGAAGGCGGAAAGGCCACGGACCTGGACGCGTTCAACGCGCTGGTGACGGCGCACAAGGACGACCTTCAGACGATCAAGAATGCCAATCACGAATGGTGGACCGGCGACGGCGAGGACTTCGAGGGCTTCAAGTCGTTCATCAAGCGACGCCGCGAGGAACTGGCCCCGCAGCCGGAGACGCTCGAATACCAGATGCTGGTGTCGTGCGTGGGCGAGTGCCGGACGGCGGCGGAATTGCAGGCGTTCCTGAACAAGCACGGCGACGCGATCGGCGAGCTGGACGGCGAGGAAGGCCGCAAGTTCGAGGCGCTGTTCGACGCGAGAGCCGAAGCGTTGAAGAACCCGACGCCGTTGGAAGCGGGAGTCTTCGGCGGATGACCCTCCCTCACTACCAGGACCGGACTTACGAGAGCTGCCGGCAACGACGGCGCTATGCCACCGACCCGGCCTTTAGGCTCGACCGGATCAACCGCACCCGCCAGCGCGCCGGATTGCCGCCGGTGGAGTCGCTTGAGGCGGTCAAGCTCAGGCGGGTGGAGGCGTGATGCTGCCCGCTCGACTCCCGCGTAAATCGGACAAGGCCGAAAAGCGCTGTGTCGCGTGCGACAAGCTGCTTTTTCGCAAATTTCGGGAAAGCGAAACGCATTTCGCCGCTCGGGAATGCTGCGATTTGGCGTGCGCCAACCGTGCCCGAAAGGGCTGGCTGACCGTCGGTGAAATGGTGATCCAGAACACCGCAGTTAATCAGGAAACAGGATGCTGGGAATGGCAGGCGGGCCGCGATCCTAAGGGGTACGGGCGCTGCTGGAAAATCAACGGCGAAACTCTGGCTCACCGGATCGTCTATGCTGACAAGCACGGCCCAATCCTGCGTGGGATGGTTGTCATGCATTCGTGCGACAACCCCTGCTGTGTCAATGTCGAGCACCTGTCCTTAGGCCGTCCAATCGACAATGTGGTCGATCGCGTTCGCAAGGGGCGCTCAGCGGCCCAGCGAGGGGCCGCAAACGCAAACTATAAAAGCGGCCGTTTCGTGGGAAAGAGCCGGCGGCGACCTTCGCGCACGGTCCAAGTCTATTGGGATGCGCTGCCGAAGGAATGCGTGTGCGGAAGCCCCGCAGAGCACATCCACCACATAATGCATGTGAACGGACAGCGGATCACTAAGGATCACTGGCTCGTGATCCCGCTTTGCCACCGCTGCCACAACGGAAGCGACGTTTCCGTTCACGCACTCGGCGGGGAGATGCAGTTCCTCGAGGAAACGGGACACGACCTTGTGCATCGGTCGATCCTGAATCGCCACAATTACGAGGTGAAGCCATGAAAGCACTGGCGGAGGAGTTCTACAGGGCATCGCCGCACCGGAAGAAGCTGGAGGAGCGCAATGGCTGAACGCCGGTTCGTTCGTCTCGTTGGCGACACCCAGCGCGCCTATGCGAAGCGCCTGATCGACACCGCGGAAGCTGGCGACATCGTGCAGATCGCCAAGCCGACGCGGACACTCGACCAGAACGCCAAGCTGTGGCCGATGCTGGAGGACTTGCAGCGCCAGGTTCCCGAACTGGAGCTGTTCAGCACAGAGGACATCAAGGCGCGGTTCCTGAATGCGCTCGGCGTGGAGATGCGCTTTCTCCCGACGCTCGAGGGACAGGGCATGTTCCCGGTCGGGCTGCGCTCCTCAACCCTTACCAAGGACCAGTTCAGCGGGCTGATCGAGCTTCTCTATGCTTATGGGGCGAAGCACGATGTCAAATGGTCAGAACCGGTTCAGCGCGAAAGGAACGCAGCATGAGCTTGGAGCGCGACGGCTACAACGGGCCGATCACCTTCTGTTGCGACAATTGCGGAGAGCTGGACGAGACGCGCTGCGCCGAGTTCTCGGGGGCAATGGCGAAGGCCAAGTCCCACGGCTGGAGGGCTCGGAAGGTCGGCGATGATTGGAACCACTATTGCAAGGACTGTGCAGCATGAGAGTGACCGGCCATCGCCAGTATCTCGACAATCCCAAATTGGTGAGGACGATTGTCAGGAAGGCTCCAGTGCCGAAGGGCCACAGGAGCTTCATCGCGCCGTTGCGGGCGATCCCTTCGGGGCGCTCTGGCTTGCTCCGCACCGAGCCGAGTTGCACCGTCTCGGCCCTCCGGGAGCCTGCCGCTATCGCGGGGGAAAGCGCATGAACGGCGCGCGGTTGGACCTTCTGTTGTCGGCGGCGCGTATCAACGACATTGCTGCGCGCTGTCCGGAACTTTTCGAGACCAAAGTACGCGCGCCGGGCATCTGGAAACACTGCGCCCTCTGGACATCCGGAGCAATGGTCGGCGCTGTCGCGGATCGGCTGCTTACAGGCGTTTCGCACAACCCATTCCCGTTCATTTGGGCAACGCTGATTCTCTCGGCTTCCGTTTATTTCTTTCCGCCGCCGACCACGACAATCCGCAAGCTGAAAGCGTCAGCGATCGAAGCCCGCAGGTCGGCAGCGGTGCCGAGCGAAGCCTCGGCAGACGCCCATCCTTCCACCATCGGGGGCCAAGAGTGAGCGCCCAGCATCTCGCCAACAAGTTCCGGCGCGCGATCCGCAACGACACCGGGACACACTTCAGCGCCGACGAGCTCAGGCTGCTTGGCGAGTGGGGAGTGATGGAGATACTGCTTCGGCAAGAGCTTGAGGAACTGCAATGCGCCGGGAGGAAAAGAGGCTCTACACCGTTGGCCGGTTCTGGCTTGCCAGGCGCGAGCAGTCGCCATTCCTCCAGATCCGCTGGTATGACGAGCGAACAAAGACAACTCGCGGCAAGAGCAGCGGTTGCCGGACGCTAGACGATGCGATCCCGGTCATCCTCGCGCACCATGCCGCCGATCTTGCTGAGGGTCGTCAGGAGCCCGCCGAGGCGATGGTCGCGACCGTCCTCATGCAATATTGGCGGGAGCACGGAAAAACCCGCATCAACGCGGCGGCGACGGCCAGTTCGCTGCGCGTGTTCCTCGCCTTCCTGGATCAGGATTCCGTGACCATCGCGGCCACCGTCGCGGACATGAAGCCCGATGTGTTCCGGCGCTTCCGGCGCTGGCGGATGAAGCCGCACGGCTATGCGATCGAATGGCTCGGCGAACAGTTCGCGCACCAGTCCAAAGGGGTGAAGGGCGAAAGCATCCAGCGCAGCCTCGACGATGTGCGGGCGGCGTTCAACCATGCCGTCGCCGAGGGCCGGTTGCCCTATGCGCCCAAGGTGCCGGCGGTTCCGACCGAGGAGCGGTCGCCGCCGCGCGATGTCCGGCTGACGATCAGGCAGCTCGGCGCGATCGTCGGCTATGCCGCCTACGACATCGAGGCGCTGCGCTGGGTGCTCGGCATGATCGCCACCGGCTGCCGGCCGCACGCGGTGCTGAGGTGGAACGTGGCCAAGCAATGGGACGGGCGCGGACCGGTGTTCGACACCCACCCGGCGGGCGCTCCCAAGACGAAGAAGCGCAACGCGCTCGTGCCGGTGATCGACGAGTTCCGGCCGTGGCTCCAAGCCTGGGCCGACCATCCGCACCGACGGGTCGGAAGCCGCAAGACCTGGTGGCGCACGATGCGCGCCGCGCTGGAGCTTCCCGAGGCGATCGTGCCCAAGGTGATCCGCCACACGATTGCGACCGAGCTTCGGGCGCGCGGCATCTCGCTAACCGACATCGCCGGACTGCTCGGCCATTCGAGCGAGAGCCGGATCACGCAGGTCTATGCCAAGTACGACCCGGCCCGGCTTGCCCATGTGAAACAGGCGCTCAGCGCGATCTGGAGCGAGGTTTGTGCGGAAGCGGACAAGTGGCTCACGAATCATTTTCGTGTCAGTGCCGGTTACAAGAGGCCGGTTTCGATTGTCCGGAAGCCGCAAAATGTGTAGGATTTCCGCGAGTTTTTGCATGGTGGGCGGTGAGGGATTCGAACCCCCGGCCTCCTCGGTGTAAACGAGAGGGAGTGGCACCTGTGGACTACGGCAGCGCCTTGCACGAAACGCGAACAAACGCGGAGCATAGCGAAACTGCGGCCGATTTTCGTGTCAGTTACGAATCACTGGCGCCCATGACCTGCACCCGCTGTGGCAAGCGGCTGTCGCTCAGGGCAGTCAGGAATGCTGGGCGATCACGCTCTGCCGTGCTTCGCACCGAGCCAATCTGCGGTGTCTCGGCCCGCTGGGCGGCTGCCGCTATCGCAAGGATGATCGCATGACGCCACGCCCGCGCCTTGTCCCGATAACCGGCAAAGCAGCGATCCGCTTCGTCGCGGACGTGCATCGTCATTTGCCGCGCCTTCAGGGTGCGCTGTGGGCGGTAGCATTGGAGGACGGCGGGCAGATCGTCGGCGTAGGCACGGCGGGCAATCCCCCGCGCGTTTGGCAGGGGACGGGCCGCTTCGTCATTGGCGTTATTATACTTCCCAAACCCAGCGGGGAGTGTACTAGATGAATAGTACGACTCAGCTGGGAGCGCCGTGTCACATGCTCGAACTCAATTCGACCGACTTCCTGCGTGCCGCAACGGCGCTTGCGCGCTTGAGCCAGACCCTTGTCGGTCTAACGGCGGCCCATAGTGAAGTGCTGGTACCCGACAGCGTTGCTGCCATTGTTCCTGCGCTGGATGAATTCAGGCGCGAGGCGGAGCGCGTGGGAGCGAAACTGGCCGTCATGTACGTTGACCGTACGAAGAATAAACTCGAGCTGGTGCCGTGCGCTATGACGGTCGGGCAGGCAAATTCAGCTTTGCTGGAGATCGAGAGCCGCTTCGCCGATCACATGACCGACGTGCAGATGTTTGCGCTCGCGCCACAAGAGGTGGTCTTTATGCAGACAGCGGACAGGCTGATGGAAACCGAAGGATTTGCCATCACCTTTCCCAACGCATCATTTGAACTGGAAGAAGGCGGTAAGTGCATCGCACTTGGGCGATATACCGCCGCAGTATTCCACGCGATGCGGATGCTCGAATACGGCATCAAGGCTCTGGCCAAGCGGCTTGATATTCCAGATCCCACCAAACCCGCAGAGAAGAACTGGGCAATCATCCTAGGGGCAATTCAAGCGAAGATAGACGAGCTATGGCCCCGCCAATCAAGGTTGCCGAATTCCGAAGGGGCCGCATTCGAAAAGGTTCACGCGCATCTAGAGACCGTGCGTAACCCGTGGCGAAACGCGACCATGCACGTCGAAACGATCTACGCGCCGCACGAAGCGCTGCACATTATCCGTTGCTCGGCATTTTTCATGGTCGGCTTATCGAAGCTGATCGACGAGAGCGGCCAGCCCATTGAGGTTGATAACGAGCTCGGGTTGCTGGAGCAGCAGGCAGCCGACGCGTTGCGGCCTGTCGGCTAGTCAGATGGTCTGACTGGCCGCAGCACTTACTGCATCAAGCTCTTGAAGAGCATGAAGAGCGATTCCACGCTTAGGCTCCGATTGTTGTAGAGGTACGTGCAAACGGTTCGCAGATAATCCTGCGATATGTCGCGAGGGTGATCTTCGTACTGGCGGCAGATGTCATAGCAAAGTGCGAATGACGTAAATTCGTTGTGATAGTCGCGGTAAAAACACCCAAAGGTCAGTTCCTTGTCGACATCAGCATAGGTCACGCCGAGCGGCGTGCTAAGCGCATCTACTTCTTCAAGGGCAGGATGAAAGTTCACTGCCACAATCGGTTTGCTCAGGTATAGAGCGTGGAGCAAGGCTCCCGCCCGCTTGTAATGGTCAGGGTCTTTGGAGTGCAGGTATATTGCGAACTTGCCGATATTTTGCGTGTACTCTGTATGAGCATACGCGAGACGGGACGCATCGATGCTCAAGGTGCAGTCCACGAACTCACCTAACTCCGCCGGAGTGCTGTTGAAGTAGTCGCCCACAAAAGCAGAAAACGCCGCAGGGTCTTCAAGATCACGAAAAATATTCTGCACGCGCGCCCTCGAACTTATAAAAAAAAGGCCCCATCCCGCTAAGGATGGGGCCGTCTTTTGCGCGAAAACCTGCTACTTGGCAAAGCTCTTTCGAACTACCTCGAATGCTACCTTCTTAAAAGCTCTTACTGGCTCCCGAAGGCTGTTGTTCGGGTACATGCGGACGGCCTCGCGGCTGTCAGCCCCGGCTCCTTGTGTCGTCTGCATTGCGTCCTCCATGCTCACTTTCACCTCAACAACGTTCTGAGAGCGCTATCGCTCCCGAGTTAAGAAACCGTCTATTTCTAGGCGTTAACAGGACGCGAATCATCGCGTTCCGAAACCCCTTTCACCGCCGTTTACGCGGTCTGAAAGGTCTTGACAACGGAGTTTGCGCTCGTCCCGTCGCATTACCATTTGGTAATTCAAGAAGTGGATTCAAGAGCATACCGCAGTTGCGAACGAAGAGTGCCACTTCTGGACTCTCTCACCGCTTCGATCTGCGAACCAACTTCTCAAGGGCGGCTTCTGCCTCGGTGGGGTCGAGTTCGCCAGCGTCGATTAGCTTTTGAGCGTCCCTTTTGAAGCGGTCGCTCTGCTCCGCTTGGCTCTCCTGCCGCTTCTTCTTGGCCATCAGGTCGTCCTCGCACAAGCTGTTTGGTAGGTGAGGCGCTTGCCAACGATACCACGAAGCAGCCGGGTTGCGCGCTCCTGATCGTCGCAGCCGAGCGCCGCACGGTTGCTGTAGCGGAAGTCAAACTCTGCAAGGTAGCGATGCAAGTGCTTCTCGCCGCAGAACTGGTACACGCCGCGCATCCCGCGCTTGAAGATCGAAAAGAAGCCCTCGACGGTGTTGGTGAACGCTTCGCCGCGGACATACTCGCCACGATTGTGGTTCACATGGCTGTGCTGCGCGAAGTGGTGCGCCAGATAGCGGTAGGAGTGCGCTTCGTCGGTCATGACATGGGTTTCGCTGTCAAGGTTCGCCTTGACGATCGGCACCAGCGCCGCCGCACCAATGCGCTCTATGACCAGCGAACGGCTCTTGCCGCCGCGCTCGACAAGCGAAAGCACCTTCATCTTATGATGGAAGGCCTTGGCGACCGGCCTGCCCTTCAGGTGTCCGATGTAGGTCTCATCGACCTCAACGATCTCACCTTCACCACCAAGCGGAGCAAGCGCACCGTCGCGCATCGCTTCGCGGATGCGGTGCGACATGAACCAGGCGGTTTTCAGAGTGACGCCCAAAGTCCGATGCAGCTGATTGGAGCTGATGCCCTTCTTGCTACCCGCGACGAAGAAGATTGCCTGTAGCCAGATATGCAGCGGCACATGCGAACTCTCGAAGATGGTTCCCATGCGAACGGTGAATTGGCGACGGCACTGATAGCACTTGTGAAGGCCCTTGCGGGTTGCGCTGCCTTGCATCTTGCTGATGCGCTCGACACCGCCACAGTGCGGGCAAACCGGACCCTCGGGCCACACAGCCTTTTCGACGTATGCGAAGGCCGCATCTTCGTCGTGGTAGTGGGGTGCTGAAAGAACGGATGCCATTGTTCGTCTCCTGTCCGCTCACCCTAGCGGGACAGGTGGGTTTGTCAAGTATAATAACGCCCGATCATTACGACAAGACGATCTACAAGGACACGGTTCGCAAGTTCACCGAAGCCGCCGACGCTCTCCACTCCCGGATCGCCGAGGTCGAACGACTCAAGGAGGTGCTGCGGCGAATCGAAACTGGCGAGTGCGTGACCGATTGGGCGGATCAGCCTCACGAGCAAATACAACACGAAGCCCGTGCCGCCCTCAACCCGAGGACGATCGAGTAGAGAGGGTGGAGCTGATCGCGCCACTCGTGCTGCGCACCGAGCCTCAATCTGCGTTGAGTCTCGGCCAAAGGCGAGTGTCACGGCTAGGAGGAAGAGATGAACTGGCTTTTACTGGCGCGCAACCTAGCGTTCATCGTCATGGTCGTGGGAATCGGTCTCATGATCCACAGTGCTATGCCGTAAGGGTAAGCGGGAAGTTGTAATCCCCGACGATCACCCCGTTACCCGACATGCACAGCCATACCCGCCCGTAAACGTCGGGATCGCCCGCAACCACCATCGGATAATCGAGCGAGCCGGCGGGAGCGGAGCTCAGCAGAATGCTCGTCACCATATTGTCGTCGGACCTGTAGAGGCCATAGACCCCGTTGACCGCTCCCCAATAATAGATCGAGGGATAGGTCTTTCCAGACGCCGCCTTGCCGAATCCGACATCGGTCACATAATTGACCGCCTGCCCGCTGTTGGTGGTGACTGCGGCCCATGTCGCGCCGCCGTTGGTCGATCGCACCAGGCTGTCCGACTGGCCGGTCCCGGCGGTGAAGAACAGATGCCCGGCCTGTCCGGGAACCGAGCGAAGATGTACCGAGCCGACATAATTGGTCGTCGGCGCACTCGTGCATTGCTGGGTCCAGGAATCGCCGTTGGTCGAGCGCCAGATGCCTTTCAGCGACGTGTTGCTCGGCGGGCCGTAGTTGAAGGCGTAGAAATAGCCTCCGGCCTTGTCGTAGGCGATCACGAACTTGTTGAGGAAATAGCCGTTGCCCTGCCATTCCCAGCCGCTCTCCGTGCCGTTTGCGGGGATTCCGGGAATGGGAACATCGGCCCAGGTCGAGCCGCCGTCCTTGGTATAGACCGCTCTCGCGTTGGTGTTCCAGATGACGATGACGTTGCCGGCATTGCCGACCGCGAGCGAGCCGCCGCCGCTGCAATAGGGCTTGTTCGGAACGGTCGTCGGGAACGGCTGAAGAGTCGCCCCGCCGTCGCTCGAATAGCCCATGTGCGGATTGGTGATCGGCGTCGAGTACCAGCCGCCATGCTGCATGAACGCAACCCAGTTCGGATTGTCGGCGGCATAGTCGATCGAGGAGCACGGCTGCTGAATGACCGGCTGAATATTCTGCCCGGCCCATGTATCGCCGCTTGCCGCCGCCATCTTCTGGAGATTGACCGGACGGCTCAAGTCCTGAATGTCGAAGCAGCCCATGTCCCAGCAGCCGGCCAGTCTCTTCCCCCCCGGAATGGCGCAGAAGGTATGGCTGACCAGCTCCTCGATGCCCTCGCCGAAGCCGTGGAACACCAGAGGGGCAGTGCTTCCACTTCCGCTCGTCGGAACGTCGCAATAGGCAATGCCGCAACCGTGGGGGGCGATCAGGCGTCCGGCGGTTGCCCGGTCCCAATGAAGCTGATTGGCGACCGGGTGGAATTGCTTGGTCGGCGGCACGTCGAGATATTTGATCGAGTTCTCGCGAAGCACGATCTGGGCCGGATTGCTGGAGAGGTCGCCGTTCCACCGCCCCCATGAGGTGCCGCCGTTGGCGGTGAAGAAATAGGTCGCTCCCGACACGGCGATGATCTTGCTCGCATTGGCCGGATCGACGGCGAGGTGGGAGAACTGGGTTCCGCTGTCGATCGAGAGGTTGACCCAGCCGCCGCCGGAGGTCCATTTCCAGACGTTGTTGACGACGCCGTACTGAGTGACCCACAGCGTTCCGAAGGCATCGCAATAGAGCGAGGTGGGATTGGTTGGCATCCCGGTCGTGTTCATCAGCGACCAGGTGCCGCCGGGTCCGGTGGAGCTGGTGTAAACGCCGGTCCCGTATTTGGTGTAGAACCAGCGCTGGCGAACCCCTCCTGATTGGGTCGAGGTCGGGTCGCACGCGGTCAGGTGAACTCCGGCCACACTGTCGCCGGGCGTGTTGGCTCCGGCCGTGACCGACAGATCGGTGAAGTTCGTCCCGCCGTTGATCGAATAGAAGACACTATGGCCCTGAGTGCCGTAGAGAATGACGCTGGCGTTGTTGGGATCGACGGTCAGCGCATGGCCCCAGTTCTTGGCGTTATAGCCATTGGAGAGGAACTGAAGGCGGGTCGCTCCGGTCTGCGCGAAGCTCGCTCCGGTGTCGGTCGATTTGAGCAGATAGCCGTCGTAGATCATGTAGATCGTCGAGGCCGAGGAGGGCGCAACGACCGCATCGGCGCAGCCGGAATGGTCGTTATTGGTCCAGGTGTGATCAGGCGTGACGCAGGCGTTCGGGATCGCCGAGGCAAGGAACAGCTGACGCCATATCGAGTCCGACGCGCCCTTGACGTAAGCGCCGTGAATGTCGGCGCAGATGACCTTGGTCGCGCCGGTCGTGTCCTGCGAGAACTGGATGATCTGACCGCCAGCGCCGAGCGGGACATGCTTGAATGTAGCCTTGCCAAGTGGAAGCCCAGACGAGTTTCGCATTAATAGGCCCCGGATTTCGCTGCCAGCCAATCTTCGGCAGTGTGCCGGTCGGTCGCAGAAAGGATTTGAGTGTCGCTGCTTCCGGCACAGACCAAACCGTAAAGCTGGAAGCCGTTGTAGGCGTTGCCGATGGTGAGGCCGCTCGGCATGGTGATCGCGCCCGCCGCACGACCGGTGCCGTCGAGCGCGTAAACGATAGCGCTGCCGGTAACGACGTTCAGACTGGCAGTCTTGTTCTGGTAGAAACTCGTCGAGTTGTTCGGGATTGTGTTTGCGCCGTAGTTCCACACGGTGCCGCTGTTCTGAGCAAGCGCTTGGTTCACGTCCGTTGCGCCGAATGAGTCGCTCATAAGAACGCGGAATGCTGCATAGTTCGTGAGATTGAGCGCAGTTACGATTGTCGCGACGCCCAAGCTGCTGAACATCTGCATTGTGTTACCAACGCCAAACGTGAGCCAGCTCTTACCCGATGCTGTGTGATAGGTAGGACGACTACCCGCCGTGGCTTGCGAGAGGTGGAGGCCGTGTCCACTCTTGTCCTTCATCAAGGCAACAGTCTGCCCATCGGCGGTGACAGGAACCGTTCCTGCTGTATCTTGGAATAGAGTGCTCAGGTCGCTTGGGTCGTACCATGCCGTAAGATTGGGGAGGGTACTTGGGTCGAGTTGCTGGGCAACAGTCCAGGTATCACTAACCCCATTAATGTTGAGTGATCCCGTTATGCTCCCAGATGTTCCAACAGTAGTAAGGGTGATCGCATCACCTAGCTGAACAGTAAACGTACCAGGGGTCTGTGTCGTGCCGTAGCTTCCGCCTGCGGGCTTATATCGGTAGTTCATACCCGTAACCGTTGCCGGAATAGAGATGCCCCCAGTCACGCCACTGACGACAACCTCACTGCTTGAGTAGGTCGTTCCAACAGAAGCGGGGACTACGTTAGCACCAAGATCGAACGCATCCGGGGTCTTGTCGGCGGCCGTGACCGTGACGGTGATCGTCTGGCTTGAGACATTGCCGCCAAGATCGGTCGCCGAGACCTGGACGACATAGCTGTTGTTGGTGTCGCTGTCGGCGGGAACGTCAAAGTTCTGCGTGCCGTTGCCGAACCATTCGAGGGTCGAGCCCGAAAGCGTGAACTGCGAAACGTCCGATCCGCCGGTGATCGCCCAGGTGACGGTTTCGTTGGCGGTCAGCGCAACGGCCAGCGGGAACAGCTCCATCTGGCTCTGCGTGGCCGAAGAGGTGATCGTCGGCGCGGTGGTATCGCCCCACTTGACCTTGTTCGAGAGGCTGGTGCTGTCGGCTCCGGAATGCGAGCCGTACGCCTGGAAGAAGGTCGCTCCGGAAAGCGTCGGAATACCGATGCTGACCGAGCCGCCGGACACGTCGCCGCTGGTCAGGGTATGGGTCAGGAGCGTTGGCGAGGTCATCGCCTCTGCTGACGAATAAGTGAGCTTGAGCACGTCGCCGACCTGCCAGTCGCTGCCGATGGTGACGGCAATGCTCGTCGGGTTGGTGGCGAGCGGCGAGGGATAGCCGAGGGTCGGCGCCGAGAGCCCCCCGGTCGGCGCAACACTGCGGTAGCGGCGGCGGCGGCGCCCAATCATCACAGGTCGCCGGTCAGGGTCCAGGTATCGGCCGCATCCATCTCGATCACGTTTCCGACCGGAAACGGCGCATGATATGCCGCCCTCCCATTCCGCCCATGATGATTGCCGGCACGGTCGCGATTGGAGCGGCGGCGTAATGCGCCATCAGCGCCGCCATGGCGGTGGACAGGATCGCCCTCGCATCGTCCGAGAGAGTCGCTCCAAGACCGGGAGCAAGGCGCTGGGCGAGAAGGGCCGTAACCGGCTCGACCGCGTCATCGGGGATTCCGCTCGGCTCCTCAAGGAGGCCGGCGCCGTAGGTGGGGAACTCATACGCAAGATCGATCCCGCGCTTTGCGAGCAGGGCCATCAAGGCGTTGAGCCTGCGAAGGCCCGCCGTCATTTCCTCGGGGGTGCGCTCGTACTCGAATCCGTTGAGTCCGCAGAGCTCGTAAGCCCCTTCGACGATCGCGCTCTTGGGAACGCCGCTTGCGTCAAGGGTGATGGTCGGCATGGGTCAGGTTTTGCCCGCGCACGGCTTATGGTGCGATTGAACAGTTCCCGCGGTCAGGGCTTGTCGTTCGGATCGATCGCGATCTGCTTCTCCGCCCAGCTCTGGAGGTGCATGAGCTGAAGTTCTATTTCTTGGGCTCGCAAAAGCTCTTCGGGAGGAAGTGGCAGTTTGTCGGCGCCATCAGCTCCGCTGGCGGCGGCTGAAGGCGCGGATGGACGGGCTGGACCGGCTGCACCTGAAGCGGCGGAAGGGGTCTGGCCGCGCACGCCGCCAGCGTGAAGCCGAGCACGATCGGCAAGATAGGCTTGGCGTTCATCGTCGCTGTTCCTCTGATATTGCTGTTCGACCTTGGCGACCTGAATCTTGTTCGCCGCCGCCGCATCGGACTGTGCCTTCGCATAGGTTCGGCGATCGGCGAGGCGGCCCGCGCGTTCGCCGCTCAGGGCCTTGACCGTATTGCCGAGCTGGGTTTGCAGCTTGGCGTTGTGGCGGTGCGCGGCGAGCAGCGCGACATGATCGACGATCAGCGCCAGCGCGAGGGCGATGGCGACGATCTCGCCGGGCGAGCGGCGCGAGAGCCATTGCACGAGGCCCTGCACGATTGCTTGCGCGGCGGTCAGGCCCAATCTGAGCAAGGCGAACAGCCAGCTCACCAGCCGAACCGCTGGCGATAGGCGGCAACCCAGTCGAGCGAGATTTCCCGCTGCGCCGCAATCAGCGACAGTTTCCTCGCACAGACCATGCGGTGGAGAGCGTTCTCCAGGCGGTCCTTTTGCCGCGCATTGACCGCCCCGGCATAAGGCTGGAGCCAGAGGTTGACCGGGGCCGAGGGAGCGCCGCCGAGGTCCAGCGGCACGTCATGGTCGAGTTCGTATGCCGGCGCCTGCGAACGCGGAACCCCGGCCCTCTTCAGGGCTGCAAACTTGAGCTTGTTGGTATAGGCTGCGGTCGGGCGAATGGTCTTCGTCCATCCCGAGACGCAGATGGTGCTGGCGATATTGGCCTGAGTGACTCGCGGGTTGACCGCTCCGGGCACGGTCGCCCGGCCATCGGCTGACGGCGGCGCTCCGGCGAGCAACGCCACAAGCAAGAGCCAACTCACGCGAGGTTCCTTCGGTTCGGATAGAGCAACACGCCGTGAGGCTTGTCGAGCGGCCCCGGATGAACCGTGGCGCAGCGCTGATAGTCCGCCTTCACCAGCGGCAGGGTCTGCGGCGGTTCGGCGGCGACCAGCGCGGCCATGACCATGAGGCTCAGCAGCAGCGTCAAGGTGAGTGCGTCGAGCAGCTTAGGGAGCATCGTCGCCCTTCCCGATTTCCGCCTTGGCGGCTCCGAACTCGACCATGACGCGACCGACATTTTCCGCGCCCACGAGCGCGACGAACAGGCCAACGATCCCGCACAGCGCCATGGCGATCCGCGACAGGTCGGGAGCGCTCGCCGAGAGCAATTCGATCAGCCAGCCGAGAAACCCGACCAGCACGAGCACGATGACCGCCTGAACCACCGAGCGAAGCGCCCGGCGGGCGTCGGGATTGTTGAGGCTCATGCCGCCAGTCCCTTGTCGAACTTGGCCGCCGCAGCTTCGAGCCGCTCGTCGTAGTGGTTCTTCCGGAAACTTGTCCCGTTATACTCGGATGCGACCGTCTGCCACAGGCCGAGGCGAAGCGGCTGAACAATCCCGCTCCTGGTAATGAACGCCTCGAACGCGAGCAGCTGCTTGATCTCGTCGTAAGCCTGGCTGAACGCGAACGCCCACGGCGTGTCGTATCCGCAGGCGGCAAAGTTCTCGCCAAGCAGCTGAAACTTGCCATAGGAGCACGCCTGAAACCCGGCCCACGGGTCGAGCCCGACCGCTTCGAGAAGCTGCGTATAGCGCTCGTCGGTGGATCTGGGATAGGGTCGCATTCCCCACATCGGATAGCTGACACTCGGGTTCAGCTTGTCGAAGGCGTGCTTGGTCAGCTTGGAAAAGCGGTGCGGCTCGAACAGGATTTTGAGGCGCTTGTTGTCGAACCCGGCGCCGTTCGCTTCCACCTCGGCGAAGGCCATGATGGACGACTGCTTGACGTTGAGCCGCTGGGCCGATTCGCGATAGTTGAGATCGGAGAGATAGGTTTCCGGGCCGTCCTCCATCGCCTCAAGGACCGCCTGCTTGGTCTGCGGTCCATATTGACCATCGACCGCGCCATGATAGCGCCCGGTGTTCTTGAGATACATTTGCAGCGAGCGCATCCGGTCTCCGCTCGCGGGGAGAGCCGAGGGCATCACTTGATCCTCCGCAGCAGATCGTCGAAGCTCTTGGGTTCGGGCTCGGGGAACGCGGCGTCGAGCGCGGCCATGAGCTGCGTTCGCCAGTCGCGCGAGCGGAGGTCGATGACGGGCCGCGCCGGGCTCATTCGCCGAGTTTTCTGCGGTTGATGCGGTACTCCTGAACCCCAACGACGATACGGAGCAGGATCAGGAGAAGTGCGGCAACGCCGGTCAGCGCCGGCAGGAGCTTGAAGAAGTACGCCACGCCCGCCGCTCCGATCGAATAGTCAACGAGATGCTTTCCGGCTTCGGACAAGTGCGGAAGCGGGTTCATGCGATCCTCCTCACGCCGTCTTGGTCGCGGTGAAGGTGATGGTCGCGTTGTCGAGGATGACGGTCGGTGCCGAAGTCCGCCGCAGTTCCAGAAGAACAGTGCCGCTGACCGTGCCGATTGAGGAGGTGAACAACGACCAGCTTCGGTCGCTGCCGAGGTTGAGCCAGGTGCCGAACGTGCCGTTCGGCGGGTCTCCAGTCTCTAACGTCGCGCGGACATCGTAATCGCTGGCGGAACCGGACAGCAGCCAGGTGAAACCGGACAGGTTTGTGCCGTCGCCGGTCCCCGCCGCGCGGAGGTTGTAGGTCGCGCCGACGGCAAAGCCGGTGCCCGATCCGCTGACCGATGCGTCGTCGAGCCGAACGCCATCGGGCGGCGCGGCTTGCCCGAGGGTGGCGGCGAGGCCGGCAACGCCGCTCATCAGCTGACATCCCCGGAAATGACCGCTTCGCCGCTGGCCTTGTACCAGATGCTGCACATGCCCCGCGCGGCGAGCGAGCGATCCCCGGTCAATGCGGTCCCGTGCAGCCGCAAGGTGAGGCTTGCGCCTTGGGTGAGCGCGATCGGCGAGGCGCTGTCGTTATAGGCCATGTACATCTCGCCGGCATTGGCGGTGTTGACGGTGAACCCGGCGGCGGTCGTAAAAACGGCGGCGCGCGTCAGTCCGCCATTCACCGACGGCACATCGCGGAGCCGGTCGACGAAGGCGGTGCTCGCGATCTGGGTCGTGGCGGTGTTCAGCGCCGCCGTGGGAGCGGTTGGAGTGCCGGTGAAAGCGGGCGAGGCGAGCGGGGCGGCGCCAATGCTGTTGTAGGAGATCGTGCGCGCGCTCGATCCGTCGAACGTCGAGCCCGAAGCCGATCCGCCGCCGCCATTGCTGAAGGTCAGCGCATTGGCGACGCTTCCCGCTTGGCCGCTGATGCTGCCGTCGTTGAAAACGACCGTCTTGATCGCGCCGTTGATCTGCCAGAAGGCGCCTGCGGTCGTGCTCCACAGATCGCCATTGACCGGCGCGGTCGGCGCGGTGCCGTGCGGCACGTTGATTCCGGCACCGGCAGACGCCGAAGCGGCAATCAGCAGCCTCCCGGTCAGGGTTCCGCCGCCGAGCGGCAGCGCGCCGACGCTATTCGCCGAGATCGTGCGCGGGCTCGATCCGTCGAACGTCGAGCCGGAGGCCGCGCCGGCATTGCTGGCGTTGAAGGTCAGGGGATTGGCGGTGGTTCCAGCCCCCCCGCCGCCGCCGCCTGCCGGAGTCGCCCAACTGCCGTCGGCCTTGAGGAAGCGTCCCGCCGCCGCATCGCCCGCAGCCGGTGCCGGGACGCTGCCCTTGACGCCGCCTGCGCCCGTGTCCCCGCTGAAGCTCGGCAGCAGCGCCGCCGCCTGCGCGGCGGTCAGCGCCAGCGGCGTTGAACTCGCTCCGCTGGTGTTGCCGAGAATGGTCTGGGCGGGAAGCGCGGCCATCTTCGCCAGCGTGATCGCGCCGGCATCGACGGTCATCGACGCCCCGGTTCCGGAGACGACGATATCGCCATAGTCGCCGTCGGTCAGGGAAACCGCGCCGACCGTGCCGATGGTGATGACCTGGCGAAAGCGGCGCTTGCCACCGTACCAGATGTCCTCGCGATAGGTTCCGGCGTCGACATAATAAGCGTAGATTCCGAACTCGTCGGTCGTCAGCGGCTGCTCGACCGGCGACGACCCGTCGCTCGTCAGGAGGGCGTCGGTCCCGGTCGAAGTGGTGACGTAGATTTTCGCGCCCGGAACCGGACGGGCATATTCGTCGAGAACCTGATCTTGTTGCAGGATCATCGCTCGTTCACCCGTGCATATTGGTCAGACTCGCCGAGACATTGGCGGTCGTCAGGGTCTGCCCGGCCGTGTCGGCAACCGTGCAATGAAAGGTGGCGGTCTCGGTCGTGCCCGCAGCGACGGTCGAGTGAAACGACACCGTGTCCGGGGTCGGGTTCGTGATCGTCCACGGATGCGCGCCGCCGTCAGTGCGCGTCCAGGTGTAGGTGACGGCGCCGACCGCGCCCGAGACATAAACCTGCACGACGAGGGTCACGAGGTTGACCGGGAATGACGCATTGCCGTACCCGACGGTTGAGTCCGAGGAAGTCCACACGGAGAACGCGCTGAACACCTGCTTGAGCGCACCATGAGTCCTGAGCCAGATGCGCGACACGGCCTTGGTGACGCCGCCGGTCACGACTCTGGGTTTGGCGACGGGCTTGGTGACTCCGCCCGAGCGGACCGCGATCCTCACGGCGCAAGCTCAAGCCAGATGTCGCCGTCCTGACTGGTCGGGTCGGCTCCGCCCGCTGCGGTCACGAAGAGGCGGCCCGAGACCATCGAGCCGTCGGTGTGGTAGAGATGCGGCCCAGCTCCGGAGCGCAGGATATTGCCCGTGAGCGTTCCGCCGGTCAGGGCGAGGGAGGCGATGATCCCGGCAGCCGAGCGCATCGCCGCCGCGTCGGAAAGCGTCAGCAACGCGCGCCCGAAACTGGTCGTGCCGAGCGCGGCAATCTCGGTCAGGTCCGGGTCGAGCGGCTGAAAGGACGTGCCGAGCGTTGCATTGGTCGATCGCGAATAGCTGACCTGGTTGCCGTCGGAATCGCGGACTCGTTGCGAATAGTCGCCGTCGGGAATGTAAACGACCGCCGGAGCGCCGTTATTGACGACCACCCCGCCCCGAGTCCGCAGCGGTTGGGCCGCAGGAATGGTTGCAGACACGTCCCAATAGACGGTGAGCGGCGATGCCTCTGGATCGTTGCCGGGCGTGCCGACATAGATTTTGCCGGCGTCGAGCAGCGCACCGTGCTGGTCAAGGAACAAGGGGAAGGGATAGGCAAGCCGCTGCATCGGCGAGATTGTGCCGACGGGCGGCTATTCGCGCGATTGAACAGTTCTCAGACGGCGGCTCCGGTCGAGTCCACCCACGCCGTGCCAGTCCAGTAGATCGGCTTGCCGTTCGCGGCCAGAGTCGTGTCGAAATAGACGCCCTGCGTGCCGCTCGGCGGTGTTGGCCGGGACGTTGACGGCCCTTTGCCGAAGAAGCCCATGCCGTTGGCACGGCTGATCAGGCTGGCGGCATCCGGCGTATCGACCGGGCGCGCCTGAATCTGGTCGATGCCGAGCAGCTCGACCACGCCGAACCGCCCGGAAAGCCCGGACAAGGCGGTGAGAAGGTTGGACTCGGGCTGGAATGTGTCGGCGCCGATTTGCGATGCGACAATGTTCAGTTGCGCCTCAAGCGAGCTTGCCCGGTCCCTCAGAGTGTCGACGAGGTTGAACGCCGATTCCATCTCGGCGCGGAGGCGCGGATTGTTGGCGAACGCCTGCGCCAGGAGGGCGCGGGGGATGCTCACGACGACAGCGGCGCGATCTTGGCTTCGCACGCGGCAATCCCCGGAAGCGCGCCGCCGCTGATCCTGAACCGCAGGCCGAGGTAATTGCCGATCCGCGAATGGGGCCGCCAGGCGATGCGCCGCGAGCGCTCGGCGGGCATGAACGCGACCGCCCGTTCGGCCCCGAACGTCTCGCCGTCGCGGGTCGATGACATGAACACCGTTCCCGGCCGCCCGCGCCCCGGCAGTCCGACCAGCTCGACCGAGTGAACGATCGCCCCGGTCCCGCCGTTGTAGAGCAGCCCGACATCGAACTGCCCTCCCGGTTCGACGCCGAAGTGGCGGTCATCGCTTTCGGTCAAATATCCGAACGCTCCCGAAATGGTATCGCCGACGACGGTGACTCCATAGGCGTCCACCGCATTGCGGCATCGGTAGGCGCCCGAGCCGGTCTTGATCCGGTACCACACCGGCTGCTGCGCCAGTTCCGAAGCGTTGAGGAGGAACACCCATGTCTCGGTCGGAAGGTGAACCAGCAAGCGCCGTTCATTGCGGCCGTTGCGCGCCTCCACCTCGACCACCGAAGGGTCGGAGAGCGCATCCAAGGCGTCACACAGTTCGCGGCAGCCGATCGGCTTGGCTTCGCCCTGGACCGCGAAATAGACGTTCAGCCCTTCATTCCGGGCCGATCCGACGAACGCGAAACCGTCCCCGAGAAGCGTCTTCGCCATCGGCCCGACGCAGCCGAACGGAAACCCGGCTCCCTTGTTGCCGGCGAACGGAAAGCCGTTCCCGCCGACGTTGGCGAACACCTGGGTCGTGTAGCGCCCCAGGACATAGGCTTCCTCGCGATATTTGACGAGGCCGGTGATCGGGTCGGGGTCTTCTTCCGCCGAGCCGTATTTGAGCGGCTTGACGGCGGTGGGATCGGACAGTTCGGTCACGACGACGTAGGTGCCGTCAGTGGACATGAAATAGCCGTCGATCCACAGCCCGTCGATCGCCGTCCCGAGATTGGCGTTCGTGACCTGAATGAGACCGAGCGCGGCCGAGTAATAATAGAGCCTCCCGCCGGACCAGACCGCCAGCCGGTCAAAGCTGTAGTCGAGCGCGCAGCGTCCGCCGCCGCCGACATCGCCGAGCACGCTCACGCTCCAGTCGGCAGCGATCCGGCACAGGCTGGTCCCGAGCACCCGGTAATGAGCCCCGTTCCACAAGATGCCGCCGCGATCGGGGCCGGGTCCGGTGCCCAGCGTCAGGGCTCCGGGGATCATTTTGAGCTGCCCGTTGCTGATGCCCGAGACGACGATCACCGGCTCGAGGTTGAGCGGATAGCTTTTGACGAACTCGCCCGCCTCGCTCCCGGCAATGCCGGAGAGAAGGGAAATCGCGGTCATCGGAGGTTACGCCGCGACGGCTTTGAGAGCAGCGAAATTGAGGACCGGGGCTTCGGCTGAAGCGACGGCTGCCGGCGTATAGACCGAGACGTTGAACGAACCCGCCGCAACCGCCGTCACGAAGCACAGATAGACGCCCGTCACGCCGGACTTGACCGACAGATTGATCGTGTCCGTCGCGGCAATCAGGCTATTGGTGACGGTGAAGCTCGTCACCTGTCCCGCCGTGGTTGTGGTCGAGAACAAGGTGATCGCGCCGCACACCTTGTTGAGCGTGACTCCGGTCGTGCGCGAGGTCGCTTGCGTAACCGCGCCGCCCGCGCCCGTCTGGTATCCGATCGCCGAAGAGCCGCTCAGCAGCGGCGCAGAGGAGCCGTGCAAGGCCACTACATTCCGATGCCGGGGGTGAAATAGACGTTCCCGGTCGCTCCGGCGGCGATAACCGCAGCGTAGAGCGGGCCCGCTGGACATTGCACCGTCAACACTTCGACGACGCCTGCCCCGATGGGGATGCTGGTGGTGAGAGACGCGGTGATCGTGCTGTCCCCGAACTCGACCCATGCCGTCGCCGAGCCGTTGTTGACGACCCGGACCTGGATGATGTTGCCGGGCGCGTTGACGAGCTGCACACTGGCGGTCGCAGCGCCGACGGCGATGTTCTTGGTCGAGGCCGGCGTGGGCTGGAACGGGCGCATCATTTCGCCGCCGCCTTCTTCGCGGCCTTCTCCTCGGCAGGGGCCAGAAGTGCCTCAATCCGCTTGAACCCATCGGCCAGCGCTTCGGCTTCGTGCTCGGCGGATTCGACGATGCGCGTGGCGAGCTTCAAGCCCTCCCACTCGATCTCGTCGCCGAACTTGTAAAGCATGAGGGGAAATTCGTTCACGATTAGCTCCCGCTGTCATCGGAACCGTGCGGACACGGTTCGGAAGAAAGCGGGAGGGGCGGCTAAGGGGGAAACCGCCCCTCCCTCAGTCATTACACCTGATTGAAGAGCATGATTCCGGTCATTTCCGGCTGCTTGTTCACGAGGCCGTAGAACACGTCCCAGCGGTATTTGCAGCTCAAGTCGCCGATCGCGCCCTGACGGGCCATCGTGACCTGGATGCCCTGATCCGTGGTCGCCGACATGATCGCCAGACCCGCCTCTTCCTGCGGACGGTAGTGACCGGGAACGATCTCGAACGCATCGCCCTGCCAGAACGGGTTGACCGGTGCAGTCGCGGTGTTGAGCCAGGTGATCGCCGCGCCCGAAGCCGGGGTTGCCGTGCAGTTGCGATACTGAAGCTCCGGATCGGTCGGAGACGAGTCCGCAGCGATGATCGGCGGGCTGATCTGGATGGTGCCCGTGCCGCCAGCGCCGGAGACGATACCCGTCACACGGAACGTCTTGAGCTGGCCCGTGTCCGCCTTCGTGATGTGATGGACTTCGTTCACACCCGCGATGGTGAAGCAGTCGCCGATCTTAACCGTTCCGGAAGTGACCGTGATGGCGAGGTTCTGGTAACGGTTGTCCTTGTTGACATAGACGAGACCGCCAGCATCCAGCGCCTGTGAGGCAGGAACGAAACGCTGGTTTGCGCCATTGACGGTAACGGTCGTGCCCGCCGCGAGAGCGAGGCGGTAAGCGTAGTCGAGCTTGTAGGTGTCGAAGCCGGCGACATTGCCGACATTCGCCTTCTCATAGGCCGACAGCGACTTGCTGTTGTCGAGCACGCGCGAGGCGAGGTTCGACGCCATGCTGTTGTAATCAGCGCTCGACAGGGAGAGCTTGCGGTCGAACATATTGATGCCGTTGCGGTTCATCGCGTTGTCGCACTGCGCAACGTCATCGAAGCCGGTGGCGGCAACCGTGCGCTTGACAACCATCGTGCCGGTGAGGGCGGCGAGGTTCGAGCAGTCCACGTTGATGTCCGATGCGAGGCGCTGCATCGCGGCATCGCCGAGACGGCCGCGCTGGAGCTGGTCGCGAAGCTCGGTCGCAGAAAGCGTCAGCGGAACCGAGTGGGTATAGTTGAGCGAGGTCGGAACGACGAGCTGCGTATAGTTGCGGGCGAAGTTCGCCGACTGGTCGATGCCAGTGAACGACTGCGCGATATAGGGCATCGGGCGCCAGATCGTGTTGCCGGTGCGCTCTGCAGTCACGTCGTCGAGATTGTACGTCTCGAACAGTTTGGAGACGACGAGGCCGTCGTTGAACTTCTCGAACACTTGGTCGAAAGCAACGACCTCTTCCTTCGCAAAATTGTTAGCCACAGTGAAATCCTTTTGAGTGTGAGAGCCAAAAACAGGTTTCTCGGGTCACGCCCGGTCGGCACCGCTTCTGGTCTCTCCCGTCTCAGCCGGAGGTCGCTGGGGTTGCGGTCAGCTTCGGAAATTACGCGCCCGCGAACAGCCGCGCGATTGAACAGTTCTCACTACTTGAGGCCATGCTGCCGCTTGAATGCCTGAATGTGCGAGCGATCGCCGCCCTTCCAGCCGGCCTCCAGCTTCGCGAGCTGCTTTTCGGCAGCGCCGACGCTGACTGACGACTTGGCCGAGCCGCGCTCCGGCGTGTCGGGGCTGATCGGGGCTTTGCGCTTGACCATCTTGAGCGATCCTTCGAGCTTGGCGACTTCCTTGATGAACCGCGGCGCATCGGCGATTCCGGCCAGCGCGGTCAGGCGGTCGGGATTCTTCGCCAGCGCATAGATCAGCTTGGCGGTGTTGCCGTCGTCGGCGGTGGCGACGAGCAAGGACTGCTGGAACTCGCTCAGCGTCTCGCGCACCGTGTCGAACGCGTCGTCGACATCGGCACGGGCGAGCTCGCGCTTCTCCTTCTCGATGCGCTGGCGGGTGGCTTCGATCCGGGCCTGCTCGGCTTCCGAGGATTGGCCCTTGCGCGCCTCGGCGCGGGCCTGCCTCTTGGCCCATTCGAGCGCGGCGTCGCGGTGCTTGTCCTCGTCATAGTCGAAGTCGGACAGGGTTGGAGCGGGGCCAATGTCCTCGTCGGGTTCGGCCTCGGCGGGCTTGCGGGCTGCGGCGGCCTCCTTGCGGGCGCGCTTGAGCTCCTCGCGAAGGAGGCGGATGGTGGCGTTGTCGGTTTCCTGAACTTCGGTCGGTTCGTCGCCGAAGGTCGGAATGTCCTCGTCGTCGGCGGGGGTTTCGACCGGAGCCTCATCGGGCTCAACCACATCGGTCAGGAGCAGCTTGTCATTGGTCTCGGGGGCTTCGTCAGCCATGTTCTCACCTGTTCCTCGCTGATCGGCCCAGCGGTTGCCTGGTGAGAAAGCTAGGCGTGGCGGATTAGGCTTGCGATTGAACAGTTCGGCGCGGTAATTATGCGCTCATGGCGTACTTCATCGGCTTCGCGCTGCTATTCTGGGCGGCGGACTTGCTCCTGAAGGCGATGGGCGTCAGCTTCCATCTTGGCGCTGACGAAAAGAAGAGGAGCCCCGATTAAGGTCTGGCAATATGGAGCGCTTGCGCTGCTGGCGTGGCTCCTCTTGCCCCGCGCGCTACGGAACTACGGGCTGATTGCCGTTCTTCTTCTGTGGGCTGTTGGCGTCGGGTGACGCGGCGACTTGCCTCAAGCCATTGTCGTTCGCTGCTTTCATGATCGCCTTCTGAAGACCTAGAAGGTCGCTCGCAATTGCCGGTTCGGCCGACGCAATGGACCCGAGGCGCTTGGTCAGCACCTTCATCGCCGTTTCGTTGCCGGACACGGCAGCCCTCATCGCCGATGAGGTCCAGTCGCGCATTGCCGGCGTCGCAAGGAGGAGCCTTGCGCCGCCCCACGTCGCGGGAATAGCCATTGCCGCATCCCCGGCCGCGCTGAAGTCGCCGTGCAGTACGGCCCCGCCAACCGTCGCCATGAACGCGCCCGCGAAATAGGTTTTCGCCGTGTTCGAGAAGTTGCGCGCCTTGTCCAACTGCCGCAGCCGATCGGCATAAGCGGCGATCTTCTGAAGGTCGGCATCGGCCTTCGCGCCAAAAACGATGTTTCGGGCCTGTGGCGACATCGTGTTCAGGTTTGTCAGGAAGCGATTGAACGACCATGCGGTGTTCGTATCATTCTGCTGTCCTGGAGCGGCCCGCCCGAGGTCATCGATCGCCGTCGCCGCGAAGGTGCTCTTGGCCTTGCCGGGCAGGCGGAACCATGTATCGCGAAGGCGCGCGAGGTTGCCGCTTTTGATGTTCATGTCGCCGAGAAGCTGATTGTAAACCGCCTCGCCGGAGACCTTCGTATCGTCCTTGGCGGACTGCATCGGCCTCTTCAGCGATCCGTTGAGTGCCGACGCGCGATCCGCCCAGAACTTGTCCGCGTCCTGTTGCGCCTTGACTGCGCTCCCTTCTGATCCGGGAACGCGACCCATCGCTTGGTCAGCCGCACGAGCGCCACTCATCACGTCGTTTTCTAGTGCCTGTTCAACACCTGCAACGCGAGAGATGACAACCGGGCTTGCGCTATTGGTGGCCTGGAGGTTGCGGAGAACGCCCCGGACATGACTCAGCGCTTCGGTTGCCTGTCCAAGCGTGACTTGCCCGTCTTCGGAGTTTGCGGCCTGCCCGAGCGCGCCCGTGACTTGCCGGATGACCGGATGCTCGCGCAGCTGCTGCAACGCAGGCGAGTTGGGGAACTGTTGTGCGAGGTCATTGACCGACTTGCCAAAATTATCGAGCGACACTGGGGCGTCTTCGCCACCCATCGCGGAATCGCGCTGCCCGTAGAGCGCTTTTCCTGCGGCCTTGCTCTCCTGCGCGTAGGTCTGTGCGCCTTGGGCAACCGCTTCGCCCGCGCCCTGGCGGTTGGAAACGGTGCCGACGCCTTCGGCAACACCTTTCACGGCGCTCGCAAGGTCGCCCGTCTCGCGCTCGGCAGCCTTGCCGATCGGCGCGCCGCCGGGAAGCGCGCCCAAGCCCGCCTGGACGACGGTGGCAACGCCCGATTTGCTGTTGGTCGCCGGAGTGCGCCGGATGTTGAGGTCGCGAGCAAGCTGGACATAGCTTTGCGGCTGCGTGGCGGCCTCCTCGGCGGCATTGCCAACGCCGGAAAGGGACTTGGCGATCGACGTGGCAGTCTGCCCCACCTTCGCCAGCGCATAGCCTCCAGCGCCTCCCGTGACACCCCCTACGATAGCTCCAGGAATGCCCTGACCGGGGGCGGCGCTGTCGAAGCCGTGGGAGGTGCCGACAACCGCCCCCTCTTTCGCGAGCTGCATCCGGGCGGCAGCGGCGGCGGCGGCGCGAGCCTCGACCATCGACCCGCCCGCCTTGAGAACGGACTTGCCGGCGTTGAGCGCGGCGCCTTCGAACCCGGACGGAATGGCGAGACCGCCGATAAGCTGCCCAACAAGTCGAGCGGTGCCGTGGTGCTCCTCGTCGCGCAGCTGGGTGCCGTAGTTGATGTCACTCCAGCGGTTGAAGTCGGCGGCGATCCCGTCCGGCGCGTTTCCGGAGATCGCATCGACGCCAGCGTGAAGAGCGGAGTTGAGGGTGTTCATAGGAAGGAAACTCGCTGCCCCACGAAGGAAGCTGCGGGCGGCGTCGGCCGTGTCGCCCTGTAGGATATAGTCCTGCTTCGCTGGCGCGAGCTGCGTGATGATGCTGTCGCTGATCGCACCATGCTGACGACGGTAGGCGATCGCCTGCGCCACGCTGTCGGCGTAGTGGGGATCGGTCGAAGGACCAACTGAATAGCCGTGCTGTGCCGCGACCTGACGCGCATGGCTTGCCGCCGTGTCGAGCGGGTCATTGGCGAGAATATCGAGCAGTGTATGTTCGAGCTCGGGCGGCATCGGGTGAGCGTGCGCCGGGAGCGTGTCCTCGAACCCCGCTTGCTTGGTATAGCCCGCCGCCACCTTCTGCGCGGGATGATCGGCGGGATCTGCACCCGGCGGCACGTTGCCCGGCGGCGGGGCGGCCCCGCTCCCTGCGCTGGTGCCGAATTGCGCATAAGGATCGTCGGCTTGTGGCGCTACCTGACTGGGCGCATTCCCCTCAACCGGAGAGCCGAGTGCTGCGTAGGGATCGTCGGCCATCTAGTGTCTGGTCAGCACGCGGCCGTCGGGGGTCGCGAATACGGCCCCATGCGGCAGCTTGGCGGCTTGTGCCGCGCTGGTCACGACCACCGGCAGCGCACCGTTGGCGCGGTAGTATTCCAGCGCTGCTGCCTTGGCCCTGGTGGCCTGTCCAGGCGCGTAGTCATCGACGTTCAAATCCTTGCCGGTACTGTCCTTGTAGGCTTGGATCAGGGGCTGATACCGACCGTAAAGATAATCCACGTCGGTGGAGAGCGCGGTTTGAATGCCGCCCTTGCCCTTCGAGGGGGAATAGCTGTCGTAATGATCTCTCTGCTCGCCCTCGGTCGGCGCCTTGCCGTTGAGGAACTTCGGCAGCTCGCTCGCGACAAACTTGCGGCCTTCATTGAATTTGATGAGCCACGGCGCATTGGTCTGCCCCGCAATCCAGCCCGAGAATGCGTTTTGCGCCCTGGTTGAATGGTCAGGCAGCTCGCGCGCCGCCTGCGCCAGCTCGTACATATGGTTGATGAGCGTTGCCGCGCTCAACATCGAGGCTCCCGGGCCGGTGTGTCCCGGTGTGTATTGCTGGATTGTCGTTTGGCGGCGCTTGTAGGCTTGCTCGTCGTAACTGGGATCGGCCTGCAAAACGGCAGCGCGAAGTTGCTGCGCCTGCGGACTGCGAGCGGTCGCGGGAGGATATGCCAGCCGAGTGTCCAAGACGCCCTGCACCTGATTGGCAAGCGACGGATTACGCTTCTGAAGGTCGGCAATATAGGCTGGACCGGACAGGTCCGCATTCCCCGGCGGCTGTTCGTTCCCCGGCTTCCTCTGGCTGGGAGCGGAATAGACGACGTTTCCGGTATTGCCTGGCGGCTGTGCAGCCGGAGCGCCGGGCGCCTGCCCCGTGGCAATCGCCGCATTGCCCGCGTCCCGCGTTGCCCACGCATGGGCGTAGGGAGCCGCCTTGGGGTTCCTGGCGGCCATGTTCTGGAACGCGGCGTTGGTGATCTCGGCGAATTTCGCGGGATCGCCGCCAGACTGAGCCAGCGCCTTCTTCGCCAGCGCCGGGGAGCGCACATAGACGTCGAAATACGGCGCCTGAAGGTTCGCCGGCAGCTTCTCGGCTCCCGACTGCGGCCAGTATTTCGCGGCATAGATTTGCGCCGCCTGATCCTTGGTCAGATTGGCCA
>Ga0209474_10000469_pt1 | contig 44405 bp, 47 predicted proteins | sample GraSoiAngelo_145_FD_185902 | JGI IMG/M metagenome (GOLD analysis project Ga0209474, IMG submission 185902) | Grasslands soil microbial communities from the Angelo Coastal Reserve, California, USA - 14_1009_05_20cm (SPAdes) (version 2) | ecosystem: Environmental > Terrestrial > Soil > Grasslands...
CCCGCGGGCAAGGACGCCCCTGAATCACCGAACTTCATTCAGATACTCGATCCGGTAGCAGGATTGGGTACTTTCTTTCGCCGCAAAATGGGACTGCCACGCGTACCCGCCTAAATGACCCCGCGAGGAACTCAAAAGTAAATGTCCAGCCGCGACAGTCATCCCCGCAGGATTCCACCTCCAAGCAGACCAGGCAGCAGTCAAGACCTGATCGCGTCGCCGAAACGCTAGGCCAGGGACGCAAATCATAGGAGGTGTCTCGCAATAGTAACTGGAAAGAGAGATACCGTGACGATTCCGGTAGGAGAGCAAGGTAACGATCGCCCTATCCAGGTCGCGTCTGAGTTTTGGGATTCCCGAGAAATGGGCATCCGACCTCTGGTAAAGACCTCCGATCAGCGTACCGGAGACGTGGAAAGGCGAATGAGGAACTTGAACCGGATAGAGCCCGACCCCCCTTTGTTCCAGGTCCCGGCGGATTACACCATCAAAGGTGAATAGCTGCCGCAACCTGGCAGGGCTTCTTACCTCAGAAACTTGTTGATAAGTCCTTTTGAATCAACAAATCTTCCCAGACCAGTTCCCGGCACTAGCCACGCGTCGAAGACGCAGTGAGGGCTAATCGGGAGTTGACTGCAAAACTGCACACTGACAGAGCCTTATCGGAAAAGCAGTCTGCCGGGAAAATCATTTCGTCCGGGTGCTCTGTCGGAAGTCGCCAACTGAAATGGTGTCCTTGCCAGCCAAGCATTTGAGTTGCTGAATGAACCGTTCCCATTGAACATGCATCATCGTATGAGGTATGAGCGATTCGCAGGCCCGTTCCTTCCGAAAACAACGGCTTCATTTCTCGTGGGGTCAGAGACTACACTCTCTATTTTCATGAAACGGGATTCTCTTGAAACCAAGGAAAATGCGACGTTGTCGGATTTCCGTCTCCGAAGGACTGGTGGTTTTTTATGCTTCGCCGGGTCCAGGGGGGAAACGGGGAGTCGTGCGGTCTAATTTGAACGTCGTTCACCGGTCTCCGGGCCGGCAGTTCTCTATTTGTTCGCTCTGTAGACTCGCTCTTCTGCTTCTCCTCAGCTCACTTGTCCTGGCCATTCCCGCTCTTCCAGCCGACGTTGGCGGCGTCGTCACCAATGCCCAGGGCGGCGAGCCGTTGGCTAAGATTCAGGTCGCGCTTCTCGGACGCAGCATAACGACAATTACCGGCCCGGACGGGAAGTTTCACCTCTCCCAGCTTCCTGCTGGGAGCTATGTCCTCCAGGTCAGCGGCGTGGGGTACCGCTCCTTCCAGATCTCTTTTCAATTGGAATCACCCGAGGAAGCAAAGGAGTTCGCCATCAGTCTCGCGCCCGAAAACTTCCGTCGCACCGAACGCGTCGAGGTGAGTGGTGATGTTTTTGAACCACAGGACTGGCCCGCCGTGGGCGACCTCACCCTGACCAGCAGCGAACTCCGCCAGACCGCTACCGTCCTGGCCGATGATCCTTTCCGTTCTCTTCAGACCCTCCCCGGCGTCTCTCCTTCCGCGAACAATGATTTTCACGCTCAATTCAGCGTGATGGGCGCTCCTTTTTCCCACGTCGGTGTGTATGTCGATGATGTCTTTGTGCCCAATGTCCTTCACACTGTTCCAGATACTCCGGACGCCCCGAACCTTAGCCTCTTTACGGGAAACGATGTCGAGGACATCCGCCTCTTGCCCGTGGCCTATCCGGTTCGCTATGCGGACGACATCGGTGCCGCCTTGGCCATCCGCACCAGGGCCGGAAGTCAGGAGGCGCCTCATTTCCATGGTTCTGCAGGCCTCGCTTACAGCGAAATCCTTGGCGAAGGCGGTTTCGGAAGCAGTCACAAAGGAACCTGGCTTGTCGACGCGCGCAAAAGTTATATAGGCTATCTAGTGAACCTCGTAGGAGGTACGCGCTTTTCCCAGGATGGTTTTTACGATGGCGACCTCAAGCTCACTTACAATCTCACGCCCGCGCAAACCTTTAGTTTCCTTGTCACCGGTGGCCGCCTCAGCATTGATGACCCGAACCTTCCTCCAACTTCTCCTCCAACTGAAGTCCGCAAGGGCCTCAACGACCTCGCCATCGGCCGACTGGGTTGGCGCTGGACTCCTTCCTCCAATCTCGTGTTGGATGTGTACGGCGCCTACGTCTCCACGCGCTTCGAACAGGACAACGCTGCCGCTCAATTGATTCAAAAGTCGCGCGACTTCGAATGGTCCAACGGGACCAACTTCACCTGGAGCTGGGACCGTCAGGCTATCCTGCAGTCTGGATACTCTCTCCGCCGGCCTAGCCAGTCCTTTTCGAACGATTTCAATCCTGGTCCGACGCCGGTCCAGTTCTCCGATCTCCGCCAGGACGCCTACATTCAACAGTCTGTGCAACTTTGGAAAGACCGCCTCCGGCTCCAAGGCGGCGTCCGCTGGGGCAAGTTGAACACTCTGCGTGTCCAACCTTTCAGCGGCCAATCCTCTTTAACATTGCGTCTCGCTCAAAACACGCAGCTCGAAGCCGGCTGGGGACACTATGCTCAGCTTCCCGTGCGCGGCGGCATTGAAGTCATCACCTTGGACGGATCAGGTGTCGGCGTCGGCAGTTTGCCCCTTTCCTCGTCTCACTTCTTGTTCGCCGTCGAGCAACGGCTGGGTGAGCGCTCCCGTTTCAGAGTCGCGGCGTTTGACAGGCAAAATCAGAATCGCTCGGATGTGTACTCGGTCCCTACTCTGACTTCCCCGCCGATCCTTGTTAGGTCTTCAGCACTTCGTGGCAGAGACTATTCCCGCGGGCTGCAGTTCCTGCTCCAGCGCCGCAGCGAGAACCGCCTTTCCGGATGGATCGGCTACACGCTCGCTTTCGCAAAATACCGTACCTACCAGGTTCTTTCGCCACCTCCCCTTTCCGTTGGATTTGACCAGCCCTATGGACCCACCTTGGAGGACCAACGCCACACTGCAAATATCTTTGGCAGCTATCGTCTCACTCCCAGCGTGCGCTTGAGCGCCAAAGCTTTCTACGGCTCGGGATTCCCTGCGACGGCTTTTTTTTTCGGTCTCCCCTTGATTCGCCTCGGTCCTTATGAACGTCTCGACTTGCGCGCGGATAAATCCTGGTCGCTTCGCAAGGGGAGGATCAGCCTCTATGGCGAACTCCTCAACGTCACCAATCACAGTAATCCCACCTTTTCCTTCTTGGAGATCAACCCGCCGCCCGTTCCGCCCACGGTGGTAACCAATCCAGGTTTGCCCATCACCCCTACCGCCGGTCTCAGTTTCGATTTCTGAATACGCCGAACACCATTTCGCGGAACTGTGCGTTTCGTCCGGTTCTGCAAGCTGCTCAGATTTTTAGGCCATCGATACGTACCGTTACTCCTTCCTTAGTCGGACTCGCGTGCAAGTTGATTTTGGGGCAAGGAACTTTACCGGTTATGCGACCCGGGACTTACGCCACAAGTATCGTCTTTGTGCCGTTTTCTCAACAACGAGATGCAATTGAAAACCAGAAAATCTTGCGAGCCGGTAAATCGGAACTGTCTGTTTCCGTTCCCGAGAAGTCAACGTGGAAAATCTCGGTTTACGATTTTTGGCCCATCACAGGACCCTTTCGAAATCACTTGAAATTGAATCCCAAAACAATCGCAACCGCAATGGCCAGGATGCAAAGACGGATCGCGATGCCTAAAATGCCAAATTTCAGCAGGAGGAAATGTCCATAGTCGGCCATCGCGTGGAGGTGATCCCCCCTTGCGCTCGTACGCCAGCCTCCGGTTATAGAGGGCACTGGCGTAGCTTGGGTTGATTCGTAGGGCCTGGTCATAGTCCGCTATGGCACGGTCGTAAAACGCATTGTCAAGACTTGCATTAAGGCGGATGGCCTGGTCATAAGTCTTGGATTGCAAGGTCATAATCGCCTTTGTGCGCGTATGCCAAAGCTCGGTCGTAGAACACCGCAGCCAGGTTGATACCCGTATCCTGGCCAGACTGGATGAGGGCCGAGCATGCTTCGATGGCTCGGTCGGGATCGTTCCCCCCGCACCGCTTCCAATTCTCGTCTCGCGTCTGGCCGCGCAGGACGGCAGACCCACTCAGCAAAATCGCCGGCACGATCATCGACAGAAAACGAGTGGATTGGCGAGAAATGTCCATTTACTTTTCGACAGTCTACCACCGCTGTTAAGGCGTGGAGACTTCTCACGTCCTGGTTAACGCGGTACGCGTACAGGTGGAATCGGCCCGAAACCAGCTGTCCGCGAACGGCACTTACCGGGCACAACCCGCCGATGGGAGATTGTTGTACAGTTCTTCCTGGGAGGTAAACGTGTCGGACTCGGGTAATCAGGTGGTCGAAATATACGTACGTCTGCTCCAAGAAGGCACCGCCTGCTCACGACCAACGCAATCGCTTGTCTTAGGGAATGGTCTTTTCAAGTTACTTGCAACGGAGAACTATGACCCGGAAGACGAGCATTGGGAGTTCTTGCCCGGCGCAACTGTGCGCGTCAAAGAAATCAGCGACGTTGGCCGCGCTTATCTTCTGGCGGTGCCCCCGACAGACTACTAATGGCACATGTCCGGTAAGGCGACATCAGGACTTACGAAGAGCTGTGGGTCGAACGGTCGCGCCAGACAAGAAGAACAAGGGCCACAGCAACGGAGATTCGGCATAATGCCGCCAACTCTAGGCTGCTGCCAGAGCAGCGCCTTACTAGAGGAGACAATCATGGTGAGTCGAAGAATGTTGTTGAGTGTGTTCGGCCTGGCACGGATGGCTATCACGGCGGTAGCCGCGGACGTCGCGGGAAGGTGGCGCATCACCATCACGACAGCGGAGGGTACCATCAACGGGCTAGGATCGCTGAAGCAGACCGGAGATGAAGTGACGGGCTGGGTCGGGCCGAGCGAGAACGATCCGATCCCGGTCAGCGGAAAATTCAAGGAAGGTAAACTAATACTTAAAACGTTGCCTCAGGCCGGGCGGACAGTGGCGTTCGACGAGGTTGTGCTCACGATCGACCGCAACACGATGTCTGGTACCATCGAGCACGGCTCTCACGGCAAAGGCACGATCAAGTTCGTGAGATCGAAGTGACCCTTCGCCCCAAGGTGATGTAGTCCGCAACGGACTCGAATTTGGTTGTCATCGTTGATTTTGATCGGCGAACAGCACGATCATCACATACAAGTGCACATCGCAAGGATTCAGTGCTGAGACTCCCTTGGGGGAAAGGCTCGATGCAAAATTCGATGGCAAACTTTATCAGATCGAGGACGACCCGGCCCATACGATGGTTTCGGTGAAATTGATAAACCCATACACGGTCGAGCAGACCAATGTACGTGATGGCAAGGTTGTCTTTGTGGTGCGATTAGAGGCTACGCCCGACGGAAAGCAAGGAAGACGGAAGCATGAAAACTTGGGAACTGCACAAACAGGATAGATAGCTGTCCTGCGGAAGTCGAGGCGCTCCAAGTGCGCTGGCAACTGCTTGGTAAACGCAAGTGCCCGAGCGGACTAATCGGGAGTTGCCTGTTTGGCAAGCAGGTAGTCTAGCTTTGCCCACCCAATCGCGCCTCCCGGGCTTTCCGAAGATTGGAAATTGCGGTCGAACTGAACCCAGACGTCTTGCGCTCTTGTAATCGGCGCGCCCGCTAACAACTGATATTGCTTCCCGCCAATCTCAAAATCGATTCGGCTCTGACTCACTTGGCCTTTTACTGCACCTGGAAAGTTCTCCGCCGATACAATCAAGCGTCCAACACCAGGCGCGTGGATCCAAACCGCCCCATCTTTGCCTGTGCCTGTCGCGCTACCGTGGTCCATGTCAATGATGGCTTCCCGACCCCGCAAGAGGAGCGGCGATATCATTCGCAGCTCGTCCTGAGCCGGATCAAGAGTCGCATAGGGCGCGAGGGGTAAGACTGGCATGTGGTCAAGCAGTTCGCCGGTTAGTTCGGCCTTTCCCAGCCCTTCAATGTCGATCTGGAGTTTTTGTCCCGGCTCCAGTTCGTACTGTTCAATCGGCAAGTTTTCCAAATCAGCTGTGGAGAAGGTGAAGCTGCCTCCATTCGGGGAGAGAGGCAAGAATTGACGGCGTATTCCCAGCGCGATTTTGTCTCCCTGCCTCGCAAGAAACTGGATGCCAAATTCCAGAAATCCGCGCTTTTTCACGTCCATCCCCCCCGAGCAAGCTCCGTTCTGCTGCCCATTCATGGACAAGGCACATTGCCATGACAAATCGGAGTTCGGTAACTTCAAAGTGACCAGCAAGACCGGCCCTTGTGCGTTTGAACGCGCTCTGACGACCACTAAACCAGAACTGAGCCCGACAATGAGCAAAAGCATCAAAACGAATGCAAACCGAGGAATTCTCATCGCCTCTGCTCCTTTCTTCCACCAAACCTCGAAGCTTCTTTTTTCTTTGGCCCGTTTTGTTGAGGTCAGTAGATGTTGAATTGCCGAAACATTTTTGGGGGAATCCAGGCTCGCAGTGCGCCGTAGCTCCGCTCCGAGCATCGCGTAGTCCTGCAGCCACGTGCGACACTTCTCGCACTCTCCGATGTGTTCGGCCGCTTCTCTGGGAATGCGTTCGCCGTCGCACAACCCTGATACAAACTCCTCTGCATCCTCACATCTCATCTGCTCTCCTTCTTGATAACCTGGCCGTCGTGCCAAATCTGTCGCAACTCCCGGCGCGCCGCAGCTAACCGCGACCGTACCGTTCCCACTGGAATTCCCAGGATTCCTGCCAGGTGGGCATAGGATTGACCTTCCACCTCGCGCAACCACAGCAGCGAGCGCTGGTCCGCATCGAGTTTTGCAAACGCATCCCCTACCAGCGAGCAAGTCTCCGCTTTGGGTCGGTCAGTTCCCTCACCGGTGGCCTCCCCGGTCGGGTCCTGCTGCCGCCACCACTCCGCCGCTCGCCTCTTCGCGATTCCAAACAAGTACGCTCGCAACGACGTATCAGGGCGAAATCCGTTCTGGCGCTTCAAGAGCTGCAGGAATGTTTCTTGCGCCACATCCTCCGCAGCTTGCGGAGTTGAGAGGAGCTGCCCTAGAAACGCCTGGAGACGCGGTGCATTTTCCCGGTAGAAGCCTTCAAACGCACTAATGTCTCCCCGGCAGATTCGCTCCCAAAGCTCGCGATCATCAGCCATCCAGCTTTCCTTCATCTAGAATGTCGGGAAATCGCGAGAAAAAGTTCACGCCCGAATGAATATTCCGCAGCTTTTTCCCCGGTTACCAAGCCCTGGGGAGAATGTCGTGGAAGCCGCATATTACACGCCACTTCGGGAAAGTATAGGACAGTCCGGTGTGCGGTCTCCGCGTTTCATGGGCCCTTGCGCCTGGTAAACGTCAGTACTTCGCGCTTGTGCTTGGCTGGGTTGAGGATTGGGTGGTTCGATCCGATAGCCGAGGCTTCGTAGTTGCCGGATCATCTTGGCAGTGCGGCGTTGCTTAGATCGTTTGGTAACCGCCGGGCCCCGTTCTTCGCCCAGTTCGCGATCTAAGCTTAAGAAGGTAGCGTCCACGCCTCCGAGCAACTGGCACAGAATGCCATCGCCTCAAGAGCCGTCGACCGTGCGCAAAGCGATCAATGCGTCGATGAAATGCGCTGGCTAACCGCAGCACCGCGGGCCGCTAAACTGAGGAACGCTGCTGGAGGTGAACGGGCTTGATTGCTTCTAGTATTTCGTGACATGCTACGCGCACCGGGGGTGCCTAATGCAAAATCGATTTAAACATGTAGCTTTAACTCTTTTGCTCGCTTTCGTAACACTCTTCAGCCCGAATCTTCTGCGTGCGGATGTAACCGGATCGATTCTGGGTGTAGTGCGCGACAGCACTCAAGGTGTCGTGGCGGGCGCTCACATCGTAGCCACAAATGTGCATACCAATCTGCAGCAGGAAACCGTTTCGGCCGCGGACGGTTCGTACCGGATACTGGCGTTGCCTGCCGGAAGCTATAAGCTTACGGTCACAGCCGCTGGATTCCGCACGTTCACCGAGACTGATATCGAAGTAAAGGTAAACGACCAGCTGCACTTCGATGTAACACTCAACGTTGGCAGCGTGACCGAGCATGTCGAAATCGTTGCCAATGCTGTACAAGTGCAAACGGAAAGCACGCAGCTAGGTGACGTTATTGAAACAAAGAAAATGCTGGCGCTGCCCTTGAATGGCCGCAGCTACCTGGACCTTCTTGGCCTGCAGGCTGGAGTTGTGCCGGTGACTTCCGGCTCGATTCAGCAGGACCGGTCGGTTTCGGGGGGATACTCGCCGAACGCAGGCAACCTCTCCGTAAATGGCCAGCGCGAAACCGCCAACGCGTTCCTTGTGAACGGCGGCGACGTGAGCGAGGGACGCAACCTGGGTGCCGGGTTGATCCCCAATCTTGATTCCGTGGAGGAATTCCGGTTAATCACGAATAGCTTTGATGCCGAGTACGGAAAATTCAGCGGCGCAGTGATGAACACGATTACCAAGTCCGGCACCAATGGCATTCATGGATCTGCGTTCGAATTCTTGCGCAACGACAAATTCGATGCGCGCGGTTTCTTCGACCCGACTAAGGCAGAACTGCGGCGTAACCAGTTCGGGTACGCCGTGGGAGGTCCGTTGTGGAAAAATAAGCTTTTCTGGTTCACGGACTATCAGGGAACGCGCGAGGTCAGGGGGGCCAGTACGGGTTCTGTGACGGTGCCGACGACCCTCCAGCGGGGCGGCACTTTCACTGCAGCAGACTTTGCGGATTCGAGCGGCAGTCCACTGCTCGTGAACAGCCAGGCATGCCCCGGGGGTGCTACCTGCGGATTGAATTGGGCCGTCACGCTTTCGAATCGGCTGGGCTACACCGTGACGAACAACGAGCCGTACAGCTTCCCCGGGTGCACCTCTACGTCGAACTGCGTGTTTCCCGAGGACCCGATCTTGAAGACAGTCGTGATCCCGACAGCCGCCTTTTCCAAGCCTGCCGTGGCTATATTGCCTTACATCCCGGTAGGCGATGGTAACGGAAACTTCGCCGACGCCAGCCAAAGGAACAAGATACGGGATAACAAGTACGGACAACGCGTGGACTTCATTAACAAGATGACCGGCGACTGGTCGTTTTATTATCACTTTGACGACGCGAACAACTTCAATGCACTGGACGCCAGCGTGCCAGGTTTTTCCAGCGTCACGGTAACCCGTGCACAGCAGTTCGTCCTCAGTAACAACAAGAATCATGGTCCAACCGCTGTGAATCAATTTCGTTTGAGCTTCTTCCGGACAGCTACGCATACGGACGAGCCAAGTAGCAGCTTCGCAAAACTCTCGGATCTCGGTTTTATGACCGGACCAGGAACACTTGGCATCGTACCGTCGGGACCGGCGGGATTTCCACAGACGGTGCCGCCGATATACTTCAATAACTTCTCCCTCGGAGTGAATACGCTGACGACGTTTCAACCGAACAACACCTGGCACGTCTCCGACACTTTTTCGAAAGCGCAAGGCCGACACACGGTCAAGTTTGGAGGTGAGTTCCGTTACCTGCAGATCAATGAGCGCAATACGTGCGCACCGAACGGAGACTTCACGTTCGACGGCAGCATAACCGGCAACGATTTCGCCGATTACCTGCTCGGCGCGGCGCAAAACTATAACCAGTGTAGCCAGCAGTTCCTGGATTCACGGTCGCGTTATGGGGGGGCTTTCGCTGAAGACACTTTCAAGGTGAAACCGAACCTCACTCTCAATCTTGGTGTCCGTTGGGAAGTCAGCATGCCGTGGTATGACACGCAGGGCAAGATCGAGACCATCGTGCCCGGCTTGCAGTCCACGCAGTTCCCGACTGCCCCATTAGGGTGGGTGGTGCCAGGAGATCCGGGCATCCCGAGCACACTCGCTCCGACACGGTATAACGACTTCTCTCCGAGGCTCGGCATTGCTTACTCGCCCGGCTTCAAAGATGGGATGGCGGGCAAGATCTTCGGTGGCCCCGGCGAGTCCAGTATCCGAGCGTCCTACGGCATTTACTACACGTCCATCGAGGACCTGAACCTATTCTACGAGGTCGGAGATGCTCCTTTTGGGCTGTATTGGGTTTCGCCGAATCCGGTCAACTTCGACCAGCCGTTCCAGGAGGTCGCCAACGGAATGTCAGAGGGGCAGCGATTCCCGTTCGTGTTACCGAAGCCAGGAAGCCCAGCTAATAAGACGCTAGATTATTCTATCTATCTGCCAATCTCGTTTTCGCCGGGCTACGACATTCACAATCGGCCACCCTATGCGGAGCATTACAATTTATCCATTCAGCGGGAGCTGAGCAAATCAACGGTACTGACCCTGGCCTACGTAGGAACACAGGGACATAAACTGATCTCGCAATACGACGCCAATCCTGGCGACTTCGCACTATGCCTGCAACTCAATCAACTGGGCGCTACGCCTACTTGTGGACGCAATGGCGAGAACCAGACGTACACTCTACCTCCAGGCGTAGCCGCTCCAGCCAAAGCGTATACCACCCCGTGTCCCACTGGAACGCCAGCTGGCAGCACCTGCATACCTGGCACCCGTGACCATTTGGGGCCGGCCTTCAGCCAGGACAACAGCTTCACGGCCAACATCGCCAATTCGAGCTACTCTGCGGGACAGATCACCGTAGAACGCAAGGCCGCGGATTTTACTTTCCTGGCGGCATACACGTTCGCTAAGGCGATGGACAATTCCTCCGGCTTCGGCCAGTGGGTGAACTTCTTGAACCCTCGGCTGAGCCGCTCGCTTTCGGCATACGACATCACCCACAACTTCGTGGTGAGTTACATCTGGGCAGTTCCCTTCGACCGGGCATTCGGTAAACTGCCGAAGCGCCTGACGCGAGGCTGGGCCCTCAACGGCGTTACGCGGTATTCCGGTGGTCTGCCCGTCGGGCTCAGCCAGGGCGGGGATTACTCGCTGGTTGGCGGCGGGAACACCGATGTACCCAACCTTGTCGGGAACGTCGTGACGCAAAATCCCCGCAAGGACGGTCCCAATGGAGCGAACACCTACTTCCTACCGGACGCGTTTGCCAGTGGCCCAAACGGCGGATTTGGCAACGCAAACCGCCAGTTCTTCCACGGCCCCGGAATCAACGTCACAGACTTCGGAATCTCCAAGAGAACGAAGATTTGGGAGACTGTGGGGCTCGAGATTCGCGCGGAATTCTTCAATGTTTTCAACCACGCGAATTTCAGTAACCCGCATGGCAATTTCAACAACACCGACACGTTCGGCAGAGTGACCAGTACCAGATCATTTGGAGACACTGGCAGCGGCTCGCGCGAAGGGCAAATCAGCGCCAAGTTCACCTGGTAAAGTGTACGGCGCCAAGCGGGACAGGCAGGAATGCCTGTCCTACCCGGTTAACTTATGCCTGAATGAAACAATTCCTTCAACTTACGACGGAGTATAGGCCCTCGGTGTTTCTGCTGCTCCTGGGCCTCTCGTTCACAGCGCCTTCTTTTGCGCAAACAGCCCAGAGTTACCGTCAACGAGCTATCGAGCTTGCGCGCAACAAATCCTGGGACCAAGCCATTGCGAGCTATCATAAGGCGCTGGACCTCGAACCCAACGACTCGGAAACGCATTACAATTTGGCGCTCGCGCTGAAGTATAAGGGCGACCATAGTTGTGTCCGACGTCGAAATCGAAAGCGAGTTCCAGTTTGAGCGGCGAATGTTTGGCAGCAATCCCGAACAGCTGCGAGCATTGGCTACGTGGCTGGGGGCTCATCGATTTCGATTTCCTTCCAGATGAAGCCAAAGATAAGGACCAGTACCGGGCCCCAGCTACGCAGGCTCTAGAAGGGCATTTGAAGAAGCACGCTATCGAATTCCAGAGGCAGACCATTCCGGCGCCCGAGAAATCCGACCCGGATAAGCGAGCTCAACTAGAGGCCGTCAAGCGCTGGTTCCATGACGCCTGGCGACGGATCGAGCCGAAGCTCAGGACTTCGATCGTCGAGGGGATTTCGGTGTTCCTGTCCCTCTTCGACGACAACCCGAAAGTGAAGCGGATTTTCTGCCCGCCGAAGGAGTGCTACGACACGGAGGCCAACGCGGATGATAAATACGGCAAGCCTCTGCCTTCGTTCTCCTGGCTCATCGAAACCGACAAGGTGTGCGCGTTGAATTTCCCCATCGGCATGAACCCCGGCTTGGCGAAGGCTATCGGCGTAATGATGAAGCTCGACTTCGAGCGGGCGGTGTTGAACCGCGTACCCCAGATCGAGGCCCACCCAGAGCAGTATTTCCGGCAGGTCTTCTTCATCTGCGACGAGTACCAGTATTTTGCAACCGTGGGGGAGAACGAGCCGACCGGCGATGAAAAGTTTCTTAGTCTTTCGCGTCAACCGAAATGCATCCCGATCATCGCCACGCAGAGCATCAGCTCGCTGAAGTCCTCATTGCCCGGTGAGACCTGGCGCACGCTTTTGCAAACCTTCCGCACGAAGATTTTCCTGGCCCTTTCGGATGACTTTTCCGCAAAGATTGCGAGCGAGCTTTGCGTCAAGGAAGACCAGCTCAAGATTGGCTATAACCTTTCCGAAACCGGCCACGATACCCATGTCAGTCTCCTGACGGGCAAGGCCCAATCCAACAGGGCCAATCTCACTACATCGAAGACCTACTACCAGCAGAGCGATTATCGCTTCGATATGAAGACGTTTACGGAGCTGCGCAACGCGCAATCCGTGACGATTGCCTACGACGGGCTCAATCCGATGCCCCCTATGTTCTGCTACCTCAAGCCCTATTTCAATGACCCAAACAAGTCTTATTTCCGGCAGGCGGCAGACGGGGAGCTGTGAATCCCGAACAATCTCTTCCGCAAGGAGGTCCTGGGAGCCAGGTGGCGAACGAATTCGAAGCTCTCTCTTGGGGGGAGAAAAAGTTGCAAAGTTGTTGGGCAAAATTTATGTCAAGACTCTGCAACGGTGGCCACTAGCCCAAGCATGAACTGGATGACCCAATTCGCAGGTCGCCAAGCATCTGGAATGCAGTCGAGTAGCCACTTGCTGCAAGGCAACGTCGCTGATACAGTCGCGAAAGCGACGCCAGCAAAGCGGAAACGAGGCAAAGCCTTGTCACGCAGAACTGGTCAGAACGGTCACATTGAAGCATCGGGAAAGTGGTTCGTCGTGCGATTCTGGAAAGACATAGAAGGTCAGGAGAAACGAGCGCTCGTACGTGAGCGCATCTGCCCCATCTCTGGTCCCGGTTCCTTGAATCGTAGCGAGCGGGAAAGGAGGGCGAGGGAAATCATCGCCGACACCCAGGTAGACACCGCGCAGTACTTCAACCGCGTTGTCAAACTGCAAGTGGGTGTCACGTTCAAGGAACAGTCGAAGATTTGGCTCGAACAATCGCAGACTTGGAAGCCGATCCGCGCTACCACGGTTCCAACCAGCTTTGGACAAATGGATCTTGCCTGAAGTAGGGCATCTCCCTTTGCACGAAACGGCAATATACCCAATGCGGGAAGGCTTTCAGCGCAGACGGTGAATTCCTACTTTCGCATGGCAGCTGCGGTCATTGCATCTGCTGAAGATGCGGACGGCAACCCACTCTATCCCCAAAAATGGGATGCAAACAAACTGGACCTTCCTCTCGTGGAAACCTCGAAGCAAAGGAGACCATCGATCACAGCGGAAGAGTTTGCCAGGGTCAAGAGTCCAAAATACCGGATGCTCATGATCCTCGCGGCCTCCGCAGGCTGCCGCATCGGTGAGCTTCTCGGCCTCGAAATCAAGGACTTGCTGGACGATTTGACTACGGTCCGTATCATCCAGCAGGCGAAAGGCAAGCAGCTGACCACAGAACTGAAGACGGCGAACTCGGTACGCTTTGTTGACATCTCTCCAGAAGTAGCTGCTCTTCTAAAGGGAGTTCCTTGCCGGTCGAACCACGGGCTTGGTCTTTCCAAATCGCGTGGGTAGGCCGCTTAACCCATCGAACATACGCAACCGGGTCATTCACCCATTGTTGAGGATGAAGGGCCTCCCAACTGGCGGGAACCACATCTTCCGCCGCTTCCGAATGACGTGGCTACGCGAGAACTCAGTTTCTCCGGACATCGAGCGGTTTTGGCTCGGTCACGCGAATCGGACGGTTGGCGACGATTACTCCATGCTCAAAAAGAACGTAAAGTTCCGCAAGCAAATTGCAGACAAGATAGGCGTCGGGTTCGAGCTGCCGAACTCGATTTGGGCCTCAGTTGTACCGAATGTACCGAAAATGGCGGTCGAACAAGCAGAGCAGGTTGTGGCGTAAGTGATTGTAATATGAGAAATTAGGGAGAGAGCGCCCGTAGCTCAGTTGGATAGAGCGTCTGCCTTCTAAGCAGGGGGTCGCCAGTTCGAGTCTGGCCGGGCGCGCCATTTCCCTTGAATCTCATTCAATCCAAAGGAGTAACCGAGATCATTCTTCACCCCTGTCTTCACCCCGATCATCTGCTTCTTTGACAGATGGTCGAGGATGGCCGGACTATGGCGTTTTTCCTCTTTCTTCTGTCGATCCAATTGCTTACGTGAACTGAACTCGATTCTGTATCCGCTCAGAATCACGTCCTGTCATAGAAATGTAATACACGCAGAGCACGCCAAGAGGGCGCTCGGGAAGTCCTATTCGTTCAAACTAACCTTCGCGAATGCACGTAGCGTGCCCGTGTGGCTGGTGATACGGCCCAAACTTCCCACAACCCCGTCTCGCCAGTGACAGGCACTTTTCCGAGTACGCCACTAATCGGGACCTGACCGGCCACGGATTTGCGCAGCCACCTTCTCGGCATCCGCCTCTTTCTGCGCCCCTCGCCTAAGCCTGTTAGCGTCGTGGGCGCGTAAGCCGTCTACGGTGAACTGCCAACCCTGCTCCCGGTCAGTAAGGTACTCAACGAGGAGCCGGTTCATGGCGGCCTGATCCTGGGAGACCTTCAACTTTTCCATTGATTCGCGCTCGGCGCGCCACGGCGGCAAGATTTGTTTTTCGAGAATGTCTGCGTACTGCTGGGGGGTGATCTGATTGGCTTGCCACTGCTTCAACGAAGCAGTGAAAAGCGCCAGGTCCTTCTCTTCCATGGTGGCGAGGCGCTTGTACTCGGCCAAATAATCATCCGGTTTCGGCAGGGCGATCATGGGAACAGCGATCAACGCCAGCCCAAGAGCCACCGTCACCGAGACGCGCCAGTTGGAGGCCGGCGCAAGCACTCCACCTGAGGCCGTCAGGTCGCCGGAAGTGGATGAGGAACTGGAAGTAGAAGGCGGCTGAATCAAAAACAGACCGAGCACGAATCCGGTTGCCAGCCCTCCGAGGTGGGCGGCCATATCCACTCCGGGACGGAGCCCGTAGAGCAGATTGTAGCCGAGGAAAGTCAGCGCTCCTTTGCGCAGCGACGCTAGGGATTCTGCCGGAATCGAGCCGCGATGGCGAATCAAGAAGCCGAGCAGCGCCCCGTACAAGCCGAAAATGGCGCCAGATGCGCCGGCGCTCACAATCGACGGATGCCAGGCGAGGCTCGCCGCAGAACCTCCAAGCCCGCACACCAGATAGAGAACGACAAACGGAATGCGGTCCGCTAGGCCTTCCAAGAACAGACCAATGTTGAACAGCACGAACATATTGAAAAGCAGATGGATGAGGCCGAAGTGCAGAAAAGTGGAAACCAACATTCGCCACCATTGGCCGTGCAGAGTCAGCGGCCCATAATCGGCACCCCATCTCAAGACGCTGGCCGCCGTCGGATTGAAGACGGCCACGCCCTGGAGAACCATCATTAGAAACATCATCACGTTTAATGCGATGAGAACGATAGTGGCGCACCGAAACCAGTCTTTTAGGGACAATTTCGGCGTAGCCAGCGCGGTTCGAGTGGCTGCACCGTCCTGCGGCACTTCGGGCTGGATTGTCATATGGTTGGCGCGAGTCTACCACACAAGAACAGACGAGTAGTTGGTTGTACAAGGCCTGCTTACGCCGTACTCGTACAAGTGAAAACTTTGCCCAAAACCACATGATGTCCGGTAAGGCTTACCGGGAGCTAGCCCTTGAATGAACCAATCACTCAACGATTTCATCGTATGGAATTGTGGAAAACCAATTCAGGGAAGAAACCGCGTGATGAATGGCAGCGCGATTCTCAGTGCACTTCGAATACAGTTTCCGCGTCGACCTCTACTTCAACGGGATCCCCATCCAACCTTGTTGGTTCGAATCGCCACTGTTTCACAGCCTCCATAAACGCTCGGCCCAGCACAGGGTCGCCCTCGATTAGCGTGGCTTTCTGGAGATTTCCGTTTATGTCCAATTCGAGGCGAACGACAACCTTTCCTTGGAGGCGCTTCTTTAGGGCTTCGTCGGGGTACTTCGGATAAACCTTCGTGACGAGCTTGGACTGCATCACATTCATGCCCAAATGAACTCGGATCGGACGCTCGCTGGGCAATTCCATCAAAATATTCATGGGGATGAAACGAAATCCTCCTTGATAGAAGACGAAGAATCCATCCAGGTCCCCTCCGGTTTGCGTCAAGTTCCCGGGTTTTAAGGACATTTGGATCATGGGTCGGTTCCCTAGAAAGGCGGCTTCATACAGGGGCACAATCTGATTCATGCAATTCAGGAAGCGATCAATCGGGGCGTTGACGGCTTCTGGGTCCGCATACTTGGAAACGTTGGCTTGTACCAGCCCAGCCCGCGCATCGGCCTGGTAAATTCTCCTTATTTCCTCTTCCACGTTCGGAACCGCTTTTCGATATGCCCTCGCGAGGCTGGCGCCGAATCCTGGGCCATATACGTCAGTGAACCACGTGGAATTCTCGGGCATCAGGAAATTGTGAATGAGTTCGTTTGCTCTCGTCGAGTTCTCTGCTTTGAAAGCATTTAAAATCTCTGCGATTTGGCTCTGAAGGCCCCCAGGGGAATCGGCAGAATTTGCAAGTCTCGTCTGGGGTGGATTCTGCGTTTGCGGTTGCTGGCCGCAGATGTCAATAACAGATAAAGGTAGCAAGACAAGAAAAAGACAGGTTGGAGTTCGAAGGCGCATACGTAAACCTCTCGTTTAAAAAGCAAAGCGTATTCTACGCCTAGCTGCTCTGAACGGTTTGTCGTTCTCGATTCCGGTGATTTTTCCCGCAGCAAATCGGAATATCGGAATTGGTAGATCCGGTCCACCGTTTTAGGGCTTTCCGTGAGGTACCGTTCCAGTTCCCAAAAACTGGGAAGGCTCGTTGACTTGTTGCAGGAAACGCTCTAGGTCCTGGTAAACGCCGTTCTCGTAGACTTGAAATACGTCGCCAAATCTGACGGGTCAGAATGGACGACAACGATACGAACCAAGACTCGGCCATATCGAGAGCCATTCGGAATTCGCTTTTCTACTTGTGCGCGCGGCTAAGGCGAGACGAGTACCTTTCCACCCATTTTCTTTGTTCTGGTGTATCCGGCACCGAACAGCCTCTGGCTTCTTGAATGGCACTAAAGGCCGAATCGACTGAAAGCCCATTCCGAATTAGTGTGGATGCCACAATCATTGACGACCGTCCAATACCTGCGCGGCAGTGAACGCCAACCGCTTTACCATTACGCAAGTAGGCGGTTACAGAGTTCAGCAGGCCATCAAATTCATCTAATGACGGAGGAACGGACCTGTCTTCAATCGGAAAAGAGAGAAACTCCAAACCATTGCTTTGGCAACAATGACCTTCTTCAAGAAGTCCCAACTCTTCGACCTCAGCGGGAGTCAACGCCGACACTACTACGTCCACCCCGGCTCGCTGCAGAAAACGAATGTCATCATCCAACCAATCTCTTCCCCTCGGACGCGGTGTTATCGCCAGACGAACTCCCTCTATTTTTATCCAAAATGGATTCATAAAAAGACTCAACGAGAAAACGGCCTTTCGAACTACGATGCCTCTTGTGAATAGATTGACTTAGATGCGACGTTCTTGCCAAGTCTCGAGAAACAACGGTCGCGGAGATGTGAACTCACCCGCGAATGCTGGCTGGTCGTGTGGACCTGAATACATCAGGTGGTAGCAAAACCGCGTTATGATATTGAATTTGAAACCAAGACATTCCGCACGATACCTGATTCTTAATGGGAAAATTACATGAACATCGATCAAGATCTAGAAAAAATTGCGCTGCAGGAGAGGCGACTGCAATTCAAACATTTTGATTCAGAAATGGCGTGGGCTCTAGGCACCGCTCTTAAGGCGGCTGCTGAAAAACGCCAGGTCGCAGTGGCCATCGACATTCAGCTACACGGCCACCCCCTTTTTTCATACGCGATGCCGGGAACCACGCCGGACAATTGGGACTGGATTCGCCGTAAACGTAACGTCGTTCTACGCTTTCATCGCAGTTCCTACGCCATCGGATTGAAACACGAGCGCGCTCGTACCACTTTGCAGGATGGGACGGGCCTTGATCCAAAGGACTATTCTGCCCATGGTGGCTGTTTCCCGATTCTTCTTGTAGGAACAGGGTGCGTCGGCTCGATCGCCGTTTCGGGTTTGCCGCAGCGGGACGACCATGCCCTTGTCGTTTCCGTACTTCAGGATTACCTACATCTGGCCGGCGAAGACCTCGCACTCGAGGCGGTTCCTACGTCTTAGCCTTCCCGGCCCGGAAACATTTGTGGTTGCTGGCGTGCGTCATGTGAAACCGCTGGCCTAGGAAGGCAACGCCTGTAAGGCTTATTCACTGGGTTGCGGATTCGAAGCCCATGGCTGCATCCTCATCACTAAAAGCCGAATTCTACAAGAGCATAAGGGACGGAAATCCGCTCAATCCGAATTCTTCGGCTGCGGGACAAAGGCCCTTACCGCAAGAATATGAGCCTTCGCACTTGGCGTGTACTGGTTGTAGAAGCCGACCGTGCAATTGGGCCGAAAATAATAGGCGTCTCCCGACTTAGCAGGATGCAGGCCTTCAACTCCGTCCATCCCCCCTCCCGCAGCCATCTGTCCCTCTCCATCCAGCACGAGATAAATCTCTTCTGCCAACTCGTGATGGTGCGGAAAATTTGTGCCACCGGGCGCGAAGTCCATGAGGAAAAAATCGGCGACGGTGTAGGTCGCGTTGAGGCGGTCGCGTGCGGCCGTACGCGGCCCGATCAGAAGCTTGTAGAGCACGGACTTCGGATGACCTTCTACCGTTTGTTCCTTCAGTTCGCCTAGATTAGCCACTTCTAACTTCGCGGGTTGCGAAATGGGAGTGTCGGAAGGGATTCTGACTGAGGTAACCACAAGCCGCAGAGGTTGATTGGACGGATTGGACACGCTGTGCCGGACGGTCGGGGGCACATAAGTGAAATCATTTTGGGCGAAGGGATGGGATTCGTGCCCGTAGCGCAGAACTCCGCTCCCGTCGCGCACGAAATAGAGCTCTTCTTGGCGTGGATACTCAACTGCTTGGCAAGTGCCGTGCGCATCGACCGTCAGTTCTCCAAAGCGGGCTACACTCTGCGGCAACTGGGACTCAATGTCTCCCTCACCAAAGATTGGAGTGTAATGGCAGGAGTTACTGGTTAGGTCGCTATCGTGCTCGCGGAGCGCAGACACATCGCGGTACAACCAAGTAGGCTCGACTTTCCGCTCCTGAGCGAGTAGTGCCGGCGCGATCGCCAAAAGCACCACAAAGAGTTTTTGCATTTGCAAGACCTCCGCTCAATCCGATCCACGTTCCCAATTAGCACGAACTATATCAAACTGGACGCCAAGGGTTTCGTTTTGTTCCAGTTTCCCGACAGCGTACACGTACAAGTGGAATCGAGCTCGAAAGATGTGAAAGATGGACGGGCACTTTTCCGATTTCGCCACTATACGTCCACTGGTACGCAGATTCGGCTTCGCAAGACGGAAACCATCCCTATCGCTTGTGTGAAGGGCTGCTTCCAAGAGCCATCTGACAAGCCTCTCATTCGCAGGGGCTGCATTTTTGTCGGATCAATCCACGACGGCCAGCGCAATTTGGGAAAACCTGAAGTAGACTGCCATCAGTCTCAACTGAATGCGTCGCTAGCGCAGACCCTTTGCCGCGACCAGCATCTCATCACCGCGGGCTCGCACGCGAACGTCCTCGGTGAAGTTGACCCAACGCACCACTCTCGCCGAGTCCACCAGGAACTCTGCAGGCCGGGCGATGTCATGCCCGTCAGTCCCGCCGCCCACGTGCAGCAGATCGTAACGGCGTATCACCTCCGCGTTTGGATCGGAAAGAAAAGTGAAAGTGTAACCTGCCTTCTTGCATAGATCGCGCGAGACCTCGGGCGGGTCCACGCTGATCGCCACCGGGCGGACGCCTGCCGCCTTAAATTCGGCTAGCTGTTTCTCAATCCCTCGCAACTCGAGGTTGCAGAACGGTCACCAATATCCGCGATAGAAAATCAGCAGAACCGCTTTAGGAGGGACGACCTGCGAGCCGTCGGCTGCTGGTGCGAATAGCTGGGCCATCGAAACCGCCTGACCGCTGGTGTCGGCCAGCGTGAAGTCAGGCGCCGTTTGCCCTACCTTCGGCGCCCCCGCGGAGGCTGGGATTGCCCGGGCTTGGAAGAATGAGAAGATCGCTACGCCCACGAGCAGTAGCGAAACCAGAGCGACGATCGAGCTTAGGATTTTGCCAAGATAGACTCGCGGTTGCCCGAAAGCGCGCTGCAGTCCCCTGACCAGGAAAATCAGCGAAACCCCGGCCAGCAGCACGCTCAGCCAGGGTATGGCCCGCTTTCCGGGAGGGTTGACGAAGAAAACCGCATTGCACAAAAGCGCACCGAGGGCGAGCAGAAACCCCAACCACAGAGCCCAGTTCCGGTGGCTTTGGATCATGTCGGGCATGACAGAGGGCAGTGTAGCAGACTTGTGCCGCCTCGGCTGCGACACCACGCAGGATACCGGCTGCCGCGTTCAGAATGGAACCCTAACCATCCCTATAATCAAATTTCGGACAGCCTGATAAGGCACGTCTGGCAAACGCGAGCGCAACGGACGCTTGTCTCCCTCAGGTCGAGTTTAGGTTAATGCATCAACACACTCGGCGCCGATGAATTAGGCGTTCGACAATGGGTCTCACGCGCGTCGAGCGGGTCGGTGCACCTGATTTCATAACAGCGTTCACGTCGATGTGGAATCCGTCGCGAGGGCCTGCCGGCAAGTGGACGGGAACCGCACTACACAGAGTTAGACGGACTGCGATGCCCCAAAGCCCGTCACCCGATTTATTATGCGGTGTTCCAAGACTCTTCAGTGGCGGTCGGAGTAGCCCCCCAGTTGAGCACAGTGGCGGCACCTGAAGAGATAGGCGGTGGCCGTGGATTCGCTGTCTAGCTTTGGAAAATAGTATTCCCAGTCGGCACCTTGCTGTCCGGATTCTGCACGGATTACCTCAATTGCTTCTGGCCCCATTTGTTCCAAATCTTCTTTGCACATTGGGCCGAGAAATTCAGCAGCGTCACCACAGTGGGTGAATCAGTGCTCCTGCTGCCAACTGTCAAAACCGGGAGTTCTGAAAGCGACCTCCTCTATTAGCTTGGTTGGAACTTTTTCCCATCGGCCATACCCACCGACTCCCTCCGTGTCGGTGAACTCGACCCCAAATTTCTCGTGCGCTGTGCCATCTGCAATGCACCACGGGCAGATGTGTTCGAGTTCGTTCGAGCCGTAAGGTATCCCGTCGTAAACGAACCCTCTAGATTCCCCGCAAACTGGACAGACCTCCGCAGACGGAACGATGCTTCCGGTCGAAATAGGGTTGGGATGATATTTGAAATAAGGCAATTCCATTGAAGAAAGTATAATGCAATTCCCACCGCGACCTTCGCACGCTTGGTAAAACAGCGTTCGCGTCCACATGAAATCCGCCGCGAAAGGGAGCTCGTCAAATGGACGGTTTCGCTACTACACGTCCAAGTGCCCGCATGGTCTCAAAATGCGTCATACTGGTTTTTCAGAAAAACTCATTACGACGGAGCGCGGAGTGACAAAGGCAAACAAGTGTTATGCATACTTTCATGTCGCAGGTTCGTTCGATCCCGCCCAGATAACGGAGAGAGTGGGAGTCAATCCAACGAAATCGTCGTTGGAAGGAAGTGCAATCGAGCGGACGCAGATGGTTCGAAAATGCAGCCGATGGGAGCTCCATTCGCGTCTAGAAACGACAGCAACGTTGGAAGAACACGTTGTGGATGTTTTGAACCAACTGGATGAAAAAAGAAACGCATTCAGGCAGCTCAGTGCTGAACTAGATGGAGTCATGGAGCTAGTTGGATATTTTCATGCCTACTACCCCGGCCTAACCTTTGAGCGCGGTGTCATCGAGAGATTAGCTGAGTACTCGCTGTCAATGGATTGCGATTTCTACTACCTATGTGACGAAGGCCGGGATTCGCCAGCTCCAGTAGCCGACGCTGGTTGATCAGAGCGTTCAATCGACGAGCGGCTTCACATGCTTGATTAACGCCGTACTCGTCAATTTGAATTCAGCCGAACGAGGGAGAAGTCCCGTTCGCGGACATCACGACTGATCTCCTCGAATGCCGTTTTTCCGGACAATGACGGGATTTGTTCGGTTTCGAGATGGGATGGGAAGGCCGGCCTCCTTGCCATGCCCAGCTCTACGCAATTAAATCTTAAACGTCTTTTGCCCAAGCCCAAGTGCACGACAGCGGGGAGCCGGGGCGGTTTTAATTCGCGGTTGACGAAATATGGGTGAAGCTCGGGAAAGAGTAGAAGTGCTGATATTACCACACGGCAGTGCTGAAGTTGTGCTCTCCTCGATCCTTAGCTACTGGCAAAAAACGAAAACCTTTTGAGAACAGCCGGGCTCAAACCCACATTTGCCGGTGTCTAACGACCAGAGTTCTTGTGCGTTTCCCCGGAGGTTGTACATGCGCATCGTGAAGTTGTGCGTCTGTTTGTTGTTTTCCTCAGCGATATTTGCGCAAGACAATGCAGTGAAGCAAAGCAAAAGAGGGCAAGAGCCCGAAGCGAGCGCCAGCGTCTCTCTGCCTGTGAAGAAAGTGATCCTCTACAAGAACGGCGTCGGGTATTTCGAACACACCGGACGTGTGCGGGGAAGTCAGGATTTTGGGATCGAGTTCACCACGGCCCAGTTGAATGATGTGTTGAAGTCGCTCACGCTGGTGGACCTCAATGGCGGTCGAATCGGGGCGGTGCGCTACAATTCTGTTGCGCCGCTCGACGAGCAACTAAAAAACCTGCAAATTCCGCTGAGCGAAGAGGTGACCAGCGCGGCGTTTTTGGTTGCTTTGCGTGGTACCAGAGTGGAAGTCCGCAACGGCGCGGCCACAGCAACAGGCAAAGTGTTCAGCATCGAGAGCATTGAAAAAGAAACCGCTAGGGGCGGCACCATTCACGCAACCCAACTAGCCATCGTCACAGATGACGGCGAAATGCGGCTCTTTGAATTGGGCCCAGGTGTTGTGGTGCGTGCTGCGGAGCCGGAAATACACAAGGATCTGAACCACTATTTGAATTTAATAGGTTCGACGCGATCGAAGGACGTCCGCCGTATGACCGTCAGCGCATCCGGTAGCGGCGAGCGCGAGCTCATGGTGAGCTACATCAGCGAAGTTCCAGTGTGGAAGAGCACTTACCGAATTGTTTTGCCGAGGACTCCCGGCAAGCCTTTCCTACAAGGGTGGGCGATTGTAGACAACACAGTGGGTGAGGATTGGAAGGACGTCAAGCTCTCGCTGGTGTCAGGCACGCCACAGTCCTTCATTCAAAATATTTCGCAGCCGTATTACACGCGACGGCCCGTGGTTCCCCTCCCGGAATCGATGATGCTGACGCCGCAGGCGCATGAGGCAAGCATGCAAATAGCGCGTCCGGCAAGGATGCAAGTAGGGGAACTCATGGCCCCCAGTGTAGTTCCACAAGGCATGGCTGGAGGACTTCCCGCAGGCGTGGCCGGAGGTTCGATGGGCGGCGTGATTGGGGGCGTCATCGGCGGAGTGGGCGGGGCCCCTCCGCCGCCAGCGAAACCTCTAGTGGAAGCCGAAGAATCGGCCGAAGACTCCGAAGTAACAGAAGCTTTCAGCAATGCGGAGGCCGAGGCGGAGGGTACTGCGGTGGGGGGGTTGTTTGAGTACAACCTGAAAGAGAGGATTACGGTCCTGAAGAACCAGTCTGCGCTGGTGCCCATCGTGCAGTCGCCGATCGAAACGGAAAAAATAACCCTGGTGACGGCTGAGGAAAGCGGCGGGTTGTCAGGCGCACCGCTGCGTGCCCTGTGGCTGCGCAACACGTCCGGTCTCACGCTCGATGGCGGTACATTCAACGTCCTGGAAGAGGATGCTTTCGCCGGAGAAGGCATCCTGGAGCTTTTGCATCCGGGCGAGCGACGGCTGCTTTCCTACGCCGCTGACAAAGCGGTGCGCATCGTAAGAGAGAGCCCAGCTGGCTCAAGAACGACGACACGCGTAACCATTCTGAAGGGCGTGATGGCGGTACACCAGGAAGAGCGCGACGCCACTACTTACATCATCCACAACGCCGATACCACGCCGCGACAGGTCATCCTGGAGCACCCGATCCGCAGCGGATGGAAGTTGGTGGGAGGGGAAACGAAGCCGGAAGAGTCCAGTGCGACGCATTACAGGTTTCGTATTGCCGTAGAACCGGGGAAAACGGAAAAATTCAGCGTCAAGGAAAGCCGTCCGGAGGTTATGCGAATCTATCTTTCCACCCTGACCGACTCGCAGCTCGCCGCTTTCGTCCACGAAGGCACGATCAAGCCGGCTGTAGAGGTGGAGCTGCGCAAGGCCATGCGCAAGAAATTTGAAATCTTCAACGTGGAGCAGGAAATTAAATCGCGGCAGCAAGAGTCGGAATTGATCGATAAAGACCAAGCCCGCCTGCGTGAGAACATGAAAGCTCTGAGAGGCAGTCCGGAGGAGAAAGCTTTGCTGCAACGCTATACCAGGGAGCTGGATGCGCAAGAGGACCGCCTGGCCGGATTGCGAAAGGAGATCTCCGACTTGAAAGCGAAGCGCGCCGAGCTGCAGGCGGAGCTTGATACGATGGTGATGCAAATCGGCGTTGATGAGACGCTGTAAGATTGCCTTTTCAGTACGGCAGAGGATAACTATGCCGCGCAAAAGTCGCTGTCCTCGGCTCGCTGTCCCAAAGTCCGCTTCGAGGAGGTGTGATGCTTGCGCCCGTCGCCAGTGGCCCGATCTCTTCGAACCCCGTTCTGGCCAGTGACGGCCAGAAACGCGTCTCTGACGAAGATGTTTTTCTGGTGGCAAGAATCCGCCTTAGAATTCATGGGTGCCTATTTTGTATATTCTTATCCTTGCTTTGATCCAAGGGCTAGCAGAACTGTTGCCGGTCTCTAGTTCGGCGCATGTCGTTGTGGCTGAAAAGCTACTCGGCCTTGACCCCTCCTCACCAGCGATGACATTGCTTTTGGTCATGCTCCACACAGGTACGATGTTTGCTGTAATTGTGTATTTTTGGAGCCAATGGCGCGACGCATACTTCCAGAGCATGGATGCTTTCAAAAGGTTTGCTGGATTTTTGTTCTTAGCAACTGCACTCACTGGGTTGATTGGCGAGGCCGTCATCAAGGCCATCGAAAAGATTTTCTTTCGTAATGTCGCGCATGCCGAGATCGAGGACCTGTTCGGCCATCTGGAGCTGATTGCTCCGGCCCTAGCCTTAGTGGGAATACTGATTCTCATCGCAGGCATCGTCGAAAAACGGAACACGAAAAGAGAAGCGAATGATCTGAACGCCAGACAGGCGGGGATCATCGGAGCCGTGCAGGGACTCTGCTTGCCATTTCGGGGATTCTCACGGTCCGGGGCGACAATCTCTACAGGAATGCTTTTGGAGCGGCGAAAGCGCGGGTTGAAATGTTCAGTTTTGCGCTGGCTGTAGTTCTCACGCCGATCGTCGTTGCACGCGAGGTAGCGCGAGTCGTTCATTCTGAACATACGAATGGCACGGCAGGTTTGGCTTCCGCAGTATTTCCTAGCCTGCTGGGTGCAGTTTTTGCCTTCCTTGCTGGCCTTTTGGCGTTGAAGTGGCTGAGTCGATGGCTTGAGGGTGGACGGTGGCATCTCTTCGGTGTCTACTGCCTCATTGCCGCCGCAGGCGTGGGCTATCTACACCGCCTGGGCTACTGATCTTCTAGTCCCGACAAACAGCAGGTGATCAAGGCTGGTCTCTCCTCATTTTTCCCGAAGTCTGGTTGGAGGAAATGCGGTCGTACGGAATGCTCTTCGCGCTCGCTCTCCTCGAACCCCGTTTCTTGCCAACTTCCGAGTCGCGTTTTAGCCAGAGAGCGTGAGCCTTCACGAATCCAGATGCACTGAGTGACGGTGATGGTGCGGTCGTGGAAAGGGTAGCTGAGTTTGCTCAGACCATGGTAAGGCACCGGTGAAGGGTCGGTAGGTGTCCGCGGCGTACTTGATGTCGGGGCAGGCGCGGTTCAACGCTTCTGGTACGGGTGGAAGATGTAGTCCTTCGCTTTCACGGCCGTGTGGCACGCGTGTCCGCAGTCTGAGGGGCTTTTGGGATCGGCCGTGAACTTCCGATGCGGCTTCGTAGTTGAACACCGCGTATCCCCACCTGCCGCTTTTCTAAATCTCTTGCTGTCCTTTTCTATGACGAAAGCCTGGGTAAAGACGTCTGCCACATCCACGACGAAGGGTGCCTCGGTGCTCTTCTTCGGCTTCCACTGGAGCTTCACGATCATGGAGCCATCCGGGAAAGGCTGGCCGCTGCCCGGAACGCCGGCCTTATACGCCTTGATCATCGTCGGATTGGCGACGATCACCTTGAGCACTTCGTCGGTCCGGGCGGAAGAGACCACCGCCCAGTCCTCGTATCCTCTGAAGTCGGAGAACGCGATTCCGCTCGGCGATTTCAGCGAGTACTTGTCCTGCGGATAAACGGCTGCGGCGCCGAGGACGGCGAGCACTGCCGTGGCTGTCGCAATCGTGAGGTCGCTTTTGCGCTTCATGGCTGATCCCTTTTCTAACCAGGATTTCCATTTTGGTTCCTGGATCGGGCACAGCACCCGAATTCTTGATCCTCCGAAGCGCAGTTTTTTCTCCGGGACCCTTCTTTTGCCGCAAGTGCCGACAGCTAGCTTCTCGCCAGCGATTGCCGGTCACTGCTAGCGTTTATCAGGACCTGGCAAATTGTTCCGACTTTCACTTTGACGTGCTTTCCTTGAGTTTTCAGTCGTTGCCGTGTGCTCTATGGGCAGGCGGCGCGCACGTCGTACGCGCCGCCACTCCGCTCTAACTACCGCAGCGATCTGAAGCCCGCGCGCACCTCTTCTGAAAGGAGTTGCGGTTGTTCCCACGCAGCAAAGTGTCCACCTTTGTCGAGCTTGTTGTAATGGATCAGTTTGGGATACGCCCGCTCCGCCCAACTGCGCGGGCAGAGATCGATCTCGTCCGGAAAGGCGCTTACGGCAACCGGGATGGAAACGCCTTTGACACTGAAAAACGGGAGTTTGTTTTCCCAGTAGAGGCGGGCTCCGGAAATCGCCGTGTTCGTCAACCAGGTGATCGTGATGTTGTCGAGGACATCGTCCCGGGTGAGGCCGGCAGCTTCTCCGGAAAAGACGCGTGAGATCAGCGAGTAGCTCCACGCATCGTGGTCCAGAAAATAGGCGGCCAGGCCGACGGGCGAGTCAGCAATTCCGTACAACGTCTGCGGGCGCAATCCCATCTGGTAGCCGTAGGCGATGCCTTTGCTGTAGACGAATGTCAGCCGCTCGAAAGCAACTTTCTCTTCGGGTGAGAGACCGTCGGGCATTGGCGCACCGGTGAATGCCGCCTTGTCAACCTCGGCCGGAACCGCGCCAGGCATATTGGTGTGAATGCCGAGCAATTCCGGAGCCGCCTGTACACCCATTAGTTCGGTGATGACTGCGCCCCAATCGCCGCCTTGCGCCACGAATTTCGTGTACCCGAGGCGCTTCATCAGCACGACCCAGGCACGTGCGATGTGGGGTACATCCCACCCGGGCGTGGTCGGTTTTCCTGAGTATCCGTAGCCCGGCATTGACGGGATTACCAGGTGGAACGCATCGGACGCATTTCCGCCGTGTGCGGTAGGATTGGTCAGCGGATCGACAATCTTCAGCTGCTCAATGATCGAGGCGGGCCACCCGCGCGTGACGATGAGCGGCAACGCATTTTCATGTTTCGAACGAACGTGAATGAAATGAATGTCCAGCCCATCGATCTCGGTGATGAATTGCGGCAGGGCGTTCAGTTTCGCCTCGCACTTGCGCCAATCGTAATCTGTCCCCCAATAGCGCGCGAGGTTCTTCATAGTCGCGAGCTGCACGCCTTGCGTCGCATCCGTGACTGTTTCCCGTTCCGGCCACTTGGTTGCGTTGATGCGCCTCCGCAATTCAGCAAGCTCCGTTTCCGGAAAATTCGCCTGAAACGGGCGAATCGCATCCTTGTCTGCTTGTTTGCTGGCTCGTTGTGCAGCAGTGCTTTCGGTCATGGTGTCCTCTTTCTGAGTAGTTTTGAATTTTTAGTTTGAGTCACCCTGTAAATATGCGGATTCGAGGCTGCACTGGATTTCTGCTAATGGCGACGTGATCTTGGGGTGGACGGACGAATACTCTTTCGCCATAACAGCTCCTTGCGCAGCGAAAACGCCGTCTGATTTTTGCAGGGAACCGTTGCCCAGTAGGCAGCGGAAAGGTGCTAGAGGAGACTCTCGTAGACTACGCTCTTCTGAGAGTCTTTGTCCATGTCTGGATCCTCCATTGGCTCATGTCGCTGATTGCTCCCGGATGACGGGCAGGAAGAAATCCCAAGGGAAGAGTTGCGGACCAACCGCCCAGTGAAGAACCGATTCTCGGGTTGTGAGTGCTTCGGTGGCGAAGTCGTTCGCAATGCTGCCTCAGGCAGCTGCAGCCGGGTGCGGCCTAGAGCTCCTGGAACACATGTTAGGCGTCCACTCAGCGAGCCTTGCGGTAAACCGTGGGACCATTTTGCAGACTGGAATCAACGGCGAGATCGTACGTTCCATCCTTGGCGATCCAAGTAAATTCACCGGCGTTCCAGCTGTCGCTTTTGCGCATTGTGGCGACATAGCTGTCCTTTAGCGTGGTTGGATCTATCGATACCAAGTCCGACTCGCGGAACAGCGAGCGATCCTCGCGCATGGACGTCGAAGAGATGACGACAGCCAGTTTCTTTCCATCTGGTGACCAGCCGCGAAATTGGACGCCCGAAAAAAGGCCATCTTTCGTCGAGAACATGTCCGAAAGAAAATCGGACCTCTGTCCGGTCTGAAGATTAACCAGCGTTGCATGTCCGTAGGCGGGGACGACAACAAATTTGTCGTCCGGCGACCAGAACGAATCAAACCAATCCCCCGGCTCGTCCATCCCGAGCGGGTTCACCTGCACAGGCGCCCCGCGGGCGCCGTCGAAGTAGAACACCCCGGATTCGCTTCCGTCGTTTGCGCATGCCACGGTGTATAGGAGCCGCGCTGGATTACGTGGGCTGACGGTGGTTTCGCGTGCAACCTTCGTCACCAGGCGATCCCTGTAGAAGATGCGATGTGCGTCCGGAGCACAGGCGCTCCGCAACGTCGGCTCCACCATGTAGTCCGCATGTTGCACGGAGCCCTTGGCGGGCCTCCAAGGCTTGTACACCCAAGGAAAGACAATGGCCCCGACCACAACCAGAAGTGCGGCGCCGGCAACGACGTATAGCGACGTTCGCACTTGCTGCTGGCTTCCGCTTTGCCGCATGGCAGAGAGAGCACGAATCGAACGTCGCAGAATGACGACGCCTAACGCGACAAAAAGGAGGGCAAGTAAGAAAAGAATGGCCGCGATCCCCGGGCTGGGCGGAAACGCATGAGGCGCGCCGCCCACGAATATGACTGCGACCACCGCTAAACCGAGCCCACACAGCACGAACACAATGAAGCCAACGATCCCAACCACCGGCCAGAAAGTCACTCTCACGCGGCCCATGAACTCTCCTTGTTTTCGGATTGTTCCACCCCGAGTGCCCCAACCGCAATATCGTCCTGCGTAACTGTCGATAACAGGATATAGCGCTCACGCACGAGGAGGGGGCCGGATTCCTGGTCGTGTTACGGGCTAACAGGAAGTTATTCCGGACCAGAGTCTCGATCTAGGAAGTGTGATTCCGCTGAATGCTGCTCGCACTCCGATCGATATCTTGATGGGCCCCACGATTTTCTCTGTCATAAAAATGTAATACTAATTGTGACAAATCGTAGAAAAACGCCTGCTTAAAGGTGATGAAAAAGGAGTAAGTAGCTTGTCACCGTTCATCACAAGTTGCTGATTTTCCCTCGCTTTACGCCCGCTCCGGCAAGTTCTGACTAAAGTGGACAACGGCCTTCTAAGCAGGGGGTCGGGAGTTCGAGTCTCCCCGGGCGCGCCATTTCATTTCTTTTCAACGACTTGCGCGAGAAGCGATTATCTGCTTTTTTGACAGATGGCCGGGCCGCCAAACCGATGGCTTGTTTTCAATTTCTCGTTGAGATTCAAAGAATTCCACAATTCGCCCCGAACGTCCAGCACCAGAGCCTGGACTGGCCTGGACTTCGTTCATCGGCCAGACCACCGCCTCGACCGTGTCCCGGCCCAGTTGTTGCAGAGCCGCGATGCGCTTGTAACCGTCAATGACCAGATAGCGACCCGGTCGATCGGAAACCGTGACCACGACGATCGGGGTCTGTTGTCCCGAGGCCGCCAACGACGCCAACAACTGCCGCTGCCGTTGTGGATTCCGCATCCGCAGATGTTCATGACGGCGGTCCAGTTGGTGAAACTCCAGTTGCATCGTAGCCAGACCCTCCAGAGGTCACGGGTATAAAGTCCATGGTGCACGCCATTCAATAGGGGTGTTCTTTTCAAGAAGGGCTCGGCTCCATCGGAAGAGGGACAACTGGCGGCAAGATCAGGACTTGCGCGGAAGCTAAGTTGTTCTTGTCAAGATCGTGCAGCTTAGGCCCCAAGAGCCAAATCTCTGAGGCTGAATGCTTTAGATCCAAAGCTAAGTTGTTCCTTACAAGATGCCGGATGCGTCGGCGTGCTGTTGCTGGCGGTTCCGCTCTACTGCTTGGGGGTGATCCTTCCGGTACTGTTTCTGATAGCCGGGATGCTCCTCCCGCCACTGCTTCTGACTTTCCCCCGCCCCCTGGCGATACTCGGGGTCCGTCGCCAGCTTCTTGCGGTGATAATCCGCGCGACGTCGACGTTGACAATCCGGCTGACCGCAAACCCGTTGCTGGGGACGGTAAGCGGAAAGCAGAAACCGAACTTTGGCAGTATGGACAACGGCGCGTCTCGCTCAAGTCGACTCCTCAGGATTTGAAGGTGAAATCTCTGAGGAGAATCAAAACCACGGCGAAGACGCAAGAGAAATGAAAACTGACTCTACACAGGCGCGGTCGGACCTCATGTCATGGCGAATTTAGTTGGTGGATCTTTATGGCGAGCAAGGTGTGGTTACTTCTCGAAAGCGCCAAAGCGGTAGATCGGTAAATGGCGCCAAAACGGCTGGTGAAAGGTGAAGAAAAAGGAGTAAGTAGCTTGTCACCGTTAATCACAAGTTGCTGATTTCCCCTCGCTTTACGCTCGCTCCGGCAAGTTCTGATTATTAACTGGCCAACGGACTTCTAACAAGGCGATGCAAACTACCTAAGTGCCCCTGCTGGTGTCGCTTACACGGAAGCGCACGGCGCAATCACTCCGTCGAATTGCACCGAGGCTGCACCGAGATAGCCGCGTAGCTTCCCGGACCCCAAACTGAAGAAAACGACAATACGGAACCCTCGAATGACAGCCACACCTCAATACGCTTCCCGGCGATGACGAAATGAGTGCAAGACCACCTCTTCGCCAAAGATGTCGTACCTCAAGCGGTAATCCCGCCAGCGGAGCCGCCATTGTCCTTCGCCGGCCTTGACCCCAGCGAGCTTCTTAATTTGGTGCTGTGCGCTGCGGTTATGTGGGTCTTTCTGAAGGATGGCCAACGACTCTTCCAGCGCTGTCAGAAGCTCTGGGTTTCGTTTTGAACTTTTTCGGAAATCTCTTTCGAATGCCGTGGTGGTGAGAACACGAAACGGGCTGCTCATCCCGGTCCTTCACCTCTTGGCCCTCTTGGCCCTCTTGGCCGAACGACGCAACTCAGTCAAGAACTTGCTGGCGCTTCGCGCTCTCCCGCGACGATACTCCTGATAGCTCCTTTTGATCTGATCCTTCAGCGCAGGATCCTGCAGCTCCAGAAAGTCTTCCATGTCGTCCACGTTCAAGACACCCGCAACGGGAATACCATCCTTTTCCAAGATGAAATACTCCCGGTTCGTATGCGCCCGGCGAACCACCTGTCCCAGGTTGATCCGCGCCTTCGTGATCGGAATGCGATGGACGATGGTTTTCATGGGTAACGCCACCTCCTGCGAAGACGGGCGATTTGATTAACGTTAATCAGTTTAACCGATATTGGGGATTTGTCAAGTCGTACTCGCGTCTGACAACGCGCCAAATAGAGTCGGGCTTTCGCTTGACGTGCGTTACGTTACGCGTTACGGTTGCAAATGATCCGTTCGATCCGCCACAAGGGACTGAAACGTCTTTACGAAGACGACGACCCCCGCGGCGTGATCAGCGAGCATGCGGAAAAGCTGCATGACATTCTTGCGCGTCTAGATGCTGCCGCCACGGTTGCCGATATGGATTTGCCGGGTTTCCGGTTACATCCGCTCAAAGGCGAGTTGACAGGCTTTTGGGCGGTGACCGTTCGGGCGAACTGGCGAGTGATCTTCCACTTTGCCGACCGAGATGCATCGAACGTTGATTCATGTCGATTACCACTGAGGGAGATTGAACATGCCGATGAAGAATCCACCGCACCCCGGCGGCTTGGTGCTGCGACAGTGCATTGAGCCTTTGGGCCTGACGATCACGGATGCCGCCGCCGCCCTGGGAGTCACGCGCACCACACTGTCGGAACTGGTGAACGGGAAGCGCGGGATTTCTCCTGAAATGGCCGTGCGATTGTCCGATTTTCCCTCGCTTTACGCTCGCTCCGGCAAGTTCTAAAGTGGTCAACGGCCTTCTAAGCAGGGGGTCGGGAGTTCGAATCTCCCGGGCGCGCCACTTCATTTCTTTTCAACGACTTGCGCGAGAAGCGATCATCTGCTTTTTTGACAGATGATCGGGGATGGCGTGACGGTGGCGTTTCTCCTCTTTCTTCTATCGATCCAATTGCTTATGCGAACCGAACTCAATTCTGCATCTACTGAGAATCAGGTCCTGTCATAGAAATGTAGTACGTGGCGAGCGCGGCAGTAGGACGCTCAGGAAGTCCTTTTGATGAAAGTGTAGTGGGCCTCCGCGAATGTTCGCGCCATCTCCGAGTGGCCCGGCCCATACTACCTACAACGCCGCTAGTGGACCGCGAGGGCCATATGTTCGAGATGTCCCATTCAGGACATCCATGCGCCACGCACCAGCCGACTCGCACGAATCTCGAAATCATCGAAAACAATGGAACGGTGACAGAGATCGAAGAGCGAAGCCGTGTCGGTGATTTTCTCAGGTAGTTTACCCGCCGGTGCTCCTGTGGATCGCTATGCTGGCCTCATCCAACTCGCTCACGAATTCCGATGTCGGACTTACCTTGACACTAGCGGAGAGTCACTGCGCCGCGCGCTGGCCGCTCGCCCCCATTTCGTCAAACCCAATCGTGACGAAGCCGCCGGAGTGCTTGGCTTGCCGATTGATTCACTCGCCTTGCCGCAGGCGCAGTCCGGAGCCTCATCCGACTTGGTGCGCACAGCGCGGTTCTAAGCCTTCGTGTCGAGGGACTACTATTCTGTCCTGCCGAGGATGCACAGGTATTGTTCAATGCTCCGCCACGATTGACCCGCGCTCAACGGTCGGCTCCGGTGATTCTGAGCTTGCAGGAATTGCTCAGGCCATTAGCTCTGGTGCCAGTCCGGACGAAGCTTTGCGCCTCGGAGCAGCCTGCGCTGCTGCCAATTGTCTTGCCGACTCTCCGGGCGGTGCCCGCCTCGAGGATATCCGTGGCTTTCAAAAGGAGATTCCCGTGCAGACCCTCGAAGCTGGTCTTTGAAGCTTCGCTATTGGGCCAAGTTCTGTTAAACAGGGGAGCCGTGAAGGAGGTGCCGTGAAAAAATCTATCGGCGACAACATGATTCCGAAGGGTTGGAGCTTCGAGCAGGGACTCGAACTCGTAAAGAAGGCAGGATACGATGGCATCGAGCTCTGGCTCGGTCACGTTCCGTGGTTTCAGATGAGCACTACAGACGCGCAGGTAAGCGAGTTGCGCCGCAAAGTGGAAAACGCCGGCTTGGTGGTCTCAAACGTTTCGACTGGCCTCCATTGGGATACTCCGCTCTCGGCCCGCGACCCTAAAGTACGCGCCAAGGCGATTCGCATTGTAGAGCGCCAGCTAGAGACGGCTCAGCTCCTCGGTTGTGACGCCATACTTGTGGTAACCGGGCTTGTGACCCAAGAAGTTCCTTACAACGAGGTCTATCAACGCTGCCTGGACGGGATGAAACAGCTAGCGCCACTCGCAGCAAAGGCACAAGTAAGGATCGGTTGTGAAAATTGCAATTCGGAACAACGCTTCTTGCTGACGCCGCGAGAATTCTGGACGTTTCTCAACGATGTGAATAGTCCCTTCGTCGGCATTCATCTTGATGTGGGGAACATTCACGACACCGGATTCGCCGAGCAGTGGATTGAGATACATGGACCGCGCATCACGCGCATCCATCTAAAGGATGTCCTGAAAAAGCGCGGCCGATGCTGCGACACTGTGTATACGAGCCTTTTCATTGGCGATAACAACTGGCCCGCCATCAGGGCCGCACTAACCAAAGTCGGCTACGACGGCTGGTTGATCGCGGAAATGGAAGCGCGCTACCGGTACGCGCACGACCAGCAGTTTTATGACACCGCCGCTGATATGGACCGCCTCGTTACGGGCAGGCTATGAGGTAAACGCTGAGGGCCTGAATGAAAATCTCGCGCCGAAATTTTCTGTCATCTGTGACCGCCTCGACCGGCACGCTGTTGTCAATCCGGTTAATGAAGTTGGATTGGTTTGATTCTCGACCTGAACCCGAACTCCATTGCCTCGTTCTCGACTTGCAGTCGCATTGTGTCCTTCGCGAATCGTTGCACGGATATCAAGCGGCACTCGCCGGCGAATATCATTGTCGCTCGGAAGCTAGGATCGATTCACGGCGGCGCTGTGCGATGGCACTTGTTCCGGGCCTCGGAACATTGGACCCCGCGATAGCGCAGACACTGTTGGATTTAATGGGGGGTGGGACTCATCTTTTGTTGGAATCCGGCGCGGGATTTTTAAGCCCGGCGGAATTTTCTGCTCACCAGAGAATGCTGCATCGTTATTTCGACCTCGGAGTCGAGCCACCCATCGATCTTTGGGCCGGAAACTCTCGTGCCGACCGTCGTTTTGACCATCGTCCCAGGCCTCATCAGAGAAAGGAGGCGGACAGTGGGAAATCCGTTCCTTACGTCAACTACCTTTGGCCGCGCGAAACCATAGTCAGAGACTTCAGTCGCGTGGTTCCTGTATTGTCGAAAGGTGAAGATATAATCGGCCGGATAGGACCATTACCAGTCGCGTCGAAGAAGCGTCTGGCGAACGGAACACTTATTTTTCTCGGATCTCCGTTGGGACCCGCACTCCGCGCTGGCGACCTTGAAGCTCGGTCCTGGCTCGGCTCGGTTACGTCGGCCGAAACTGTGGCTGATTTCGCTCGAGGTTAGCTCCATTCTCTGCGAAAGTCTCCGCTCGCACTACTCAGGTTCCCCACATAGCGACTGGCTCCGTTTCCACTGGGGTTTGCTCCACGCACAACCGGCCTCAGCGAAAGACGTGCAACCGAAAACAATCGAGGATTTGCTCTCGTCCTAATGGAAGACGCTTGGTTAAGCGTCGCGAGAAAACAATGTTTGCCGAGCCGAAATTGTCTTATCTGGCAGACGCATACGACGGAAGCTACTATCGACCTGCAATGTCAGCGGTGCAACCAGCGCTTGAATACCACATAGCGGACGAAGATGGCGGTGCAATACAAAAGTACGACCGCGATCCCAGCTAGGAACATAGAGATTACTGCAAGGCCGCGCAGCATCGTCGGCCAAGCACGTTCCTCGATGAACTGGCAATTGGCCCTGACCCGTCACACGTAATTCACCGCAGGTGTCGAAAAGTTCCCGGAAAGTGGGTGTTCTCTTGCCTTACACATCATCGGTTAAACTCGGGGCGAAATGGCATTAGCGAGTAGGCACTTATTCATCGAACGTCTGCCGCCACACGACAGTAGTTTGCTGGCTCTGAGGTTCCACTTGACAAAAGTAGGCGCTCGGCTGTTGAATGCGGCCACCTTTTTTAATTTCGGCGTGCAGCGTGTCTTTGCTATAGTCGGCGTCTTGCAACGCGCAATCCGCCAACGTGCTTATTAGGGATTGCGGGGAGTTTTTCGGGATGGCGGAACCACAGTTAGATCTCAGCAAGACTTACGACGCGATAGTCGTTGGATCAGGGGCCGCAGGCGGCATGGCGGCACATGTCCTCACTAGCCACGGCATGCAGGTGCTTCTGCTCGAGGCAGGAAAGAAACTGCCCATCGAGCAGGAATTGCGCTCGATGGAGTGGCCCTACGACAACGCCCATCGGGGATACCTTCCGCCGGAGTCGCATTCGCTGACGTTCAACGAGTACACCATTCGCAATCCGCCCTATGGCCCCGGCTTTGAGAAGGCCAAGCATCTCCACAGCTACGTGGGCAGCAGCGACTACGTCAAGAATATTGTTGTCGACGAGCGTGAGCATCCTTTCACGGGCACGAACTACGCTTGGGTTCGCGCGCGGTGCCTCGGCGGAAAAACGAATATCTGGGGTCGGCTCGCGCTGCGCCTCTCCGACTACGACTTCAAGGCCAAAAGCCGCGACGGCTTTGGCGAGGATTGGCCCATCAGCTACGGCGACATCGCCCCCTATTACGACAAAGTGGATTTGTACCTCGGCATCATCGGTGTGAAGGAGAATTTGCCCCATCTTCCCGACGGCATATTTCAGCGACCTCAAAAACTGAACTGCGCCGAAGTCACTCTGAAGCAGAGTCTGCAGAAAATGGGGCGGGTGCTGACACAGTATCGCGCCGGCGTCACCAGCGAAGGCCTGAAGCACAATAAATATCGCAGCCGTTGCTATGGGCGCGGCGCTTGCGAGCGCAAGGGCGGCTGCGACATTCACGCGGCGTTCGATTCGCCCACCGGCTTGATCTATCCCGCGATGGACACTGGGAGTTTGACGCTACGCACCAATGCGGTCGTGCGGGAAGTCACCGTCGATCCGGAAACCGGCAAAGCGAGCGGCGTGCAATTTATCGATTCGCAGACCATGAAGGATTATGCCGTGCACGCCAAGGTTGTCGTCCTCGCGGCGTCCACTCTTGAATCCACGCGCCTGCTGTTGCTCTCCAAGTCAAGGCTTTATCCAAAGGGGTTGGCGAATTCCAGCGGCCACGTCGGCCACAATTTTTGCGAACACCTGATGGGACCCGGAGTCACCGGCCGGGCGAAAGATCTGGTTGCCAAGCCGTCAACCCTGGACGACGGCCGGCCTGGCGGCTTCTATCTGACCAGGTTTCGCAACCTTTCAGAGAAGCACCCGAAATTCATCCGCGGCTACGGGTTTGAAGGCGGCAGCGGCTGCGGCATGTTTCCACACGGGACCGACGTGCACGGTTTCGGCGCATCCTTCAAAGAAGAAGTCCGCAAAAATCAGGGTGCCTACATCAGTATGGGCGCTTTCGGCGAGGTCCTGGCGCGCTACGAAAATTACGTGGACATTGATCCCGTGGTAAGAGACAAATGGGGCATTCCTGCGTTGCGTTTTCACTACAAGTTCGGCGACAACGAGCACCGCATGGCCGAGGACATGAAAGAGACCTCGCAAGAGATGTTCGAGGCCGCGGGATTCGAGATCGTGCGCGTCAGCAGCCGCGTGCTTACCGAGGGCTGGTCCATTCATGAACTCGGCACGGCGCGGATGGGAACCGATCCAAAGACTTCCGTTCTCAATCAGTTTCAGCAGTCGCATGACGTGAAGAATCTGTTTGTCGTCGACGGGAGCGCATTCGTCAGTGCCAGTTGCCAGAATCCGACGTGGACCATTATGTCCTTGTGCTGGCGCTCCTGCGACTACCTCGCGGACGAATTTCGCAAAGGGAACTTGTAGGTGAAGCATGTCTAACAATAATCCTATTGATCTGCGGCAAGATCGCCGGGAATGGCTGAAAACCTCGGCCGCCATAGCCGGCGCCTCATTACTACCTCTACCAGCCATAACTCAGGAACAGCCGCATGCGGAGACCGCGTCGGCCAAGCCTGTAGGTAAGTCTTCGGAAAACAATTTCCCCTCTCGCTTCTTCACTCCCTTGCAACACGCGCTGGTCGAGGAATTATCAGAAACGATCATTCCCGCCGACGACCATTCTGGCGGGGCGAAAGCTGCAAAAGTTGCTGACTTCATCGACCAGTTACTGGGCGAGACCTATGATGAGAATCAGAAGGCGCTGTGGCGCGAGGGCTTGCGCCTCGTTGACCTGATGAGCCGGCACTACAGCGGAAAGTCCTTCCTCGAGGCTCGCCCCGAGGAAAGAGTCGCGGTTCTCAAAGTGCTTTCTGACAACGATCACATGACCGATCTGCCCGAAGTTCGCTTCTTCATTGAGTTGAAGCGCCTCACGGCGCGCGGCTATTACACCTCCAAAATCGGCATTCACGATGAGCTCGAATACAAAGGTAATCGAATTCTTCAGGAGTACGTGGGCTGCGACGACCAGGGGCCGGCGAATTCTTGATTTTGGACCGCGGCGGTCTTGTTTATCCTGAGCGAAGTCGAAGGACCGCACTTTTGACGGTCTATGAAACGACTCGCGTGACCTTCTGATCGGAGCGCCTATGACGAACGGCAGGGTGAAAGTCGGCATCATCGGGTCGCAATTTCAGGCAGGCATTCACGCCGTGTCCTTGCAAATCATGCCGCATGAGGCGGAAGTCGTCGCGATCGCCTCTCCGACTCCTGGCAACGCTGCTGCGCTCGCAAAGCGATTCAGAATTCCGCGCGTATTCACCGACTACCGCGAGATGCTGAGAGAGCGGGACATCGAGATGGTCACTATCGCCGCCCCAAACAGCCTTCACGCTAAGATGACCAGGGACATTGCCGCGGCTGGCAAGCACATCGTTTGTGAAAAACCTTTGGCCATGACCATTGCCGAAGGAGAGGCGATGATCGCTGCGGCGAAGCGCCACAGCGTCCTCCTCATGTACGGCGAAGAGCTTTTCTTCACGCCGAAATATTTGAAGGCCAAGGAAATGGCCGATGCCGGCGCTTTCGGCAACGTTTATCTCATCAAGCAAAGCGAAAAGCATTTTGGGCCACACAGCGCATGGTTCTGGGACGTGAACCGATCCGGTGGCGGCGCGCTGATGGATCTTGGGTGTCACGGAATCGCTTTCTGCTACTGGTTTCTTGGGCGCTCGCCGATCAAGTCGGTCTATTGTCAAATGGGCACGCACGTTCATGGCGAAAAGACCAAGGCCGAGGACGATTCTCTGTGCATTCTCGAATTCGCCAATGGTGCGGTCGGACTGGTGGAAAATAGCTGGGCGCGCCGCGGCGGGATGGACGACCGCATCGAAGTTTTCGGCGAAGCCGGCTGCTCTTACGCCAATCTCCACATGGGCAATTCGCTGCCGACCTACAGTGAAAACGGATACGGCTACGCAGTCGAAAAAGCTCCCACAACGAAAGGTTGGACGTATCCCGTTTTCGAGGAACTCTGGAATTACGGCACGCCGCAAGAACTGACCCACTTCGCGCACTGCGTGCGCGGCAAAGAGACTCCGCAAGCTACGGGCGAAGATGGCTTGGTCGTGCTTCGCGCAATTTATGCCGGCTATGCATCCGCTGGCGAAGGCCGCAAGATCGCGCTGCCATACCAACCGCCGCCCGAAGTGAAAAAACCGATCGATCTTTGGCTCAACGGTGCGGCTCGCCAACAGACTGCGCCGCATTGAAGTGGGACAGACATTCTTGTCTGTCCTCTTTCCTTCAACTATGGCACGCTTGCATCCGCTTCCAGTTTTTACGAGGTGATTCCGTGCATTTCTCGATGAGACTGCGTCTCTCCATGATGATGTTCCTGGAGTATTTGTCAACTCTCGGTCCATTCTGTCCAGATGGGCTTGTTCGGACGGAATCTCAGAGTCCAGAGCCATCCGCCAGGTCTAATCTTGGCGAAATTCCACCTGCTTTGAGCTTGCAACCGCTGTTCCCCATCTCTTCGTCGTCATCACTTCAGGCCCAGATGTGAGCACGTCGCACCCATGTGGTACTCAGCAATGCCTCGATATGGGCTTTAATTCGTGAGAGGGCGGTCTCGGGAGTAGCAGGATGTGGCGATAGTTAAGCCTGCGATACTGCAAAGGCAAATCCTGAGGGTCGAAATGATGCTCCTAGCGTTCGAGATGAACCTACTTGGAGGCGGCCTGGACTTTTGTGCCGTAGTCGAGACTGGTGTACCAGTTGCCGCGGCCTTGCGGGGTAAGGTCCATGAAGTGCCAGATGGGAGCCAGCAGGTCGATGCCGCGCTCGGGGATGTCGGGCGCCATTCGAGGATGCGCGGAGTAGAAGTGGCGCAGAGTGCCGTCGGCATCGCGCGTGAACACGGAAACGGTGGAGTCCTGATGCCCTTCGCGGTCTTCGCTGCCTAAATCGTACTTGAAGGTGCTGTCGCCGCCGCTGAGGAGGCGCAGCCTGTCCCAGCCGCGCGTGCGAGCGTGCGCAGAGTGGGCACATCAGCGGCGGCGACGACGGCGAAGTCAAGGTTCTGAGCGAGGTGGTGGGCCACGCCGTTCGTGCCGTCGAGCCAGGCGGTGCACATTGGGCAAGCCTTGGTCTGCCGCTTTCCGTACATCAAGTGATAAATGACGAGCGAGCGATTCGGCTTGGTGAAGAGTTCGCGCAGACGGACGGTCCGCACAGGCGCATCACCACCGTTGAGGTCGCGCGGGCCCTCTTCAAACGCATAGTCCTGAATAGGAGCGCCCGTCGGAAGATGGCGGTGGAGCTCAGCGACGCGTTCCCGCTGGCGCATGAGTTCGATTTCCGCGAGGCGAAGCTCTTCGCGCTTGGCTAGATACTCGAACGATTCGTTGGTCAAATTGGTCTGCCGGAACGTTCCGTCAACGATTGTGTTTACCATGAGTCGTTTTCTCCACAGGTGATTCTCTCTCCGGCAGCAAGGAGACACAATGGGCAAGTAGAATTACTGCCGGTTAAGCCCGTCACTCGGAAACAATCGCCAAACTGACAAGGCGGAACACATCTCCGGTTTGCCGATTCTAGCGCCAAGTGGTTTCGGGCCTTCCCGACGGTCCCTCGCCCGCTTTTATGAATGCACGTTTCTCGGACGGTATCCGTCGCCACATTCTCGTCTCGGTTCATTGCTCCAAAAGCCGTCTAGCGATCGCCTGCGCGTGCAACCAACGGTCCGAGGATGAGAGATTAGCGAACGGCTGGGCGCGATCATCGAGGGGTACTGTTGAGTGCCACGATGTCAGCGCGAATGAGTTGAGGATAGCGCTCTAGCAAGGATCGCCTGGCGTCGCGCCATTCCTGCGTCTCTGCTTGCTCTTTCCGGGCGGTTGCGATCTGCGCTTGTACGGCTTCGAGCGCCGGGCCGCCTGGAATCTTTCGGATGCTGATGAAATGGTCCGGATCGAACGCCCGCATCCACATTTCGCGCGGCTTGCTGAGTTCTCTTCCCAACATTTCGGCTGCGAGACCCTTCATTGCTGTCACCAGTCGTTCGGGAGAGTACTCGCGGCCAATGGCGTGCACAGCCGCGCCTACCAGGCGGTGGGCCGTGCGGAAGCTGATGGCTTCTTCACGGACGAGAGTATCCGCCAACTCCGTGACGCAAAGAAAACTCCCGCAAGCCCGGAGGCGCATCCGCTCGCGATCCACTTCGGCGTGGCTCATAGTGCCGGCGAAGAGGCGGAGCGCGCGCACGGCATCGGCGCACATGGAAAACGCCAGTGGTTGTAAATCATCTTCACTGTCCACGATGTCCCCAAAGGGAGTATTGTGCGCGCAACTGAGCACGGCTTGGGCCTGGCCGAATGCCTTACTCGCCAGAATACGCACGTGCTCCAATGCGACAGGATTTCGTTTCTGCGGCATGATGCTGCTGATCTGGATGTAAGCGTCGCTCAAGCGCAGAAAACCGAACTCTTCCGTGCACCACAACAGCAAGTCCTGCACGAGTTTTCCCAGGTTGAGCGTTAGCACGGCGACAGCCGAGGCCGCTTCTAGCAGGTAATCGATCGCCGCGATGGCGCCGTAGGAATTTACCTGCAGCCCCTCAAAGCCCAGCAAACGGGCGGTATAATCGCGATCGATGGGAAAGCCAGTTGTCGTAATGGCGCAGGCGCCGAGGGGGTTCCGATTAATGGTGGCAAAAGCGGCGCGCAACCGCTGGATGTCGCGACCCAGAAATTCGATGGCGGCGAGCAAATAGTGAGCCAACGTGGTCGGCTGGGCCGGCTGCGTGTGCGTGTAGGCGGGCATAATGGTTCCCACGTGTGACGCGGCGAGATCGAGCAGCACCTGACGCGCGTCCACGGTTTCTCCCATAATTCTGAGGATTTCTCGACGCAGGCACATGCGATACATCGTGAGATCGATGTCGTTGCGGCTGCGTGCGGTGTGGATCTTGCCCGCCACCTCTTCGCCGCAAGCTTGCACCAGCAGTTCTTGGACGTGAAAGAACAGGTCCTCGCAGCGGCCGTCGTAGCGCGCCCCTAGAATCTCAGGACGATCAAGCCGGGCGATTGCTTCAAGGCACAGGCGGGCATCCGCCGTCGGGATAATGTTTTGGCGGGTGAGCATCAAGGTGTGAGCCGAGTGGATTTCGAGCAGCGCGTCCAGAAAATACTTCTTGGCATCTTCGAAATTCACTGCCAGAACGGTTTCAGCATAGACGGGAGCGGGAAAGCGTTCGGAGGGCTTGGACGGCGATTCGGAGGGGTGGTCCCGTTCGTTCAATGAGCGCACCCCTCCACCGGGCGAAACGCAGAACTATCAGCCGCTGAGCGCTCGGCGGCACCAGCCAAGGAGAAAGTCATCCTGCACGGCTCCTTTCTTCGACTCGCCCAGCCATGAGCATGGTGGCCGTACTAGAACACATCGAGTGGCCTTACCATCTGACTCCCAATCCGAAATTGAGAATTCGGCCTTGGAGTACCGTGGACGACGGTGTGCCGAAGCCCGACGGAAATCCGGTGAGTTGTCCGCAATGCGTGGGATCCAAGGCAAAGCCATTGGCCATCTTGGGGCATCCGGTGGTATCTACACCGACTCCCGCCGTTTTTAACGTCGTGACGTTGGGGTGATTGAAAATGTTGGTGGCTTCGGTCAAGAACTGTACCCTGAATCGCTCCCTCAACGCGAACAGCGTCCGCGTATAGCGCAGGTCGAACTGAACAATCTTAGGCCCCCGAAGTGTGTTACGCCCCACACCGAGGAGCCGCGTCACGCTGCTGCCCACGGTCGAGTCGTCATTGACGTTGGCGTTGACGGTGACGTTTTGTTCGTCACCGGAAGAGATGTTCGTCAGCACCGCAAACTCATTGTCACTCAACAAATGATTGACAACAGAGTTTTCCAGCTTGGCGCGCGGCGACCAGATGGTACTGGCCGTGAACGACTGCGGCCGATTGACGTAGCTGTTGCCGCGGTCTCGGAGGCGATTCGTCGGGTCTTCGACGTACACCAGGTTCTGCTCGAAGCCGTTGACATCAGGAGCATCGCTGATGGTATGCGAATAGATGTACGCTGCACTCGCCACCAACCCGCGCGAGAAGCGGTGTTCGTAATTGATCTCCAGCGCGTTATAGCTTGAGCTCGCACCCACGTCCTGCAAAGTCACGTTGTTGAATGCCGGGTTTGTACGCGTTCCTGCATTCGGCCTCGGATCGAACACTGGCCGGCCATCGAGTAGAGTGCCCAGCGGATTAATGAGATTGATGTTGTGCAGCCACTGCAATTGCCGTCCATCGGTGTTCACCAATGCAGCGGTCACTGCGTCGTTCCTGGTAAGTTCGCGCGAAATCTGAATCGTGGTGGACATGGCGTAAGCATTCTTGAAATCCGGCGTGACTGTGAATACCGATGGGATCGCCGGAGCAGTCGCTGTCGTCAATGGCTGCGGGAAAGAAGGCGCCC